>ERZ827088.176-NODE-176-length-95004-cov-6.661734_pt1 | contig 95004 bp, 89 predicted proteins | sample MGYA00519922_ERZ827088 | MGnify/ENA primary metagenome ERZ827088 (study PRJEB31778, sample SAMEA3449254) | human gut metagenome | biome: human gut; feature: human-associated habitat; material: faeces | place: United Kingdom | collected 2010/2012 ... | reverse complement strand
GGGCTATTAGCTCAGGTGGTAGAGCACTTGACTTTTAATCAAGTTGTCCCGCGTTCGAGTCGCGGATAGCTCACCAAAAGAACTAAATAATTGAAAAAATTATTTAGTTCTTTGTATATATGGCCCCTTGGTCAAGCGGTTAAGACATCGCCCTTTCACGGCGGAGACATGGGTTCGATTCCCGTACGGGTCACCATAAGACCATATGCCACTTTAGCTCAGTTGGTAGAGCAACTGACTTGTAATCAGTAGGTCGTCCGTTCAAGTCGGACAAGTGGCTCCATTACTTAAAGCTAGACTTTCTTTAAAGATTGCCTAGCTTTTTGTTTTGCCCAAAATATTTTGATTTTTTAGCACAAATGAGATATACTAAAATGCAATAATAGAATATAGAAGGTGTTATAATGAAAAAAGTAATTTTAATAACTGGAGCTTCAAGAGGAATCGGAAATAATATAGCTAGAAGCCTAGCACATGAAAATATTGTAATTGCAAATTATAATAAATCTGAAGATGAAGCCAAAAAATTAAAAAGTGATTTGAAAGAAGAAGATATAGATATCGATATAATAAAAGCAGATGTTTCTAACAGAACAGAAGTTAAAGAAATGATAGAGGGTATAATAACTAAATATGGAAAAATAGATGTTTTAATTAATAATGCTGGAATTTCACAATATAAATTATTTACAGATATAACAGATGAAGACTGGGACAATATAATGAATATAAATTTAAAATCCAATTTTATTGTTACACAAGAAGTAGTGAGAAATATGATAGCAAATAAAAATGGATTAATAATAAATATTTCTTCAATATGGGGAGTAACAGGAGCTGCAATGGAAGTAGCTTATTCTACATCAAAATCCGGAATAATAGGCTTAACTAAAAGCTTAGCCAAAGAATTAGGACCTTCAAATATAAGGGTAAATGCAATAGCTCCAGGAATTATAGATACTTCTATGAATAATAAATTTTCAGAAGAAGAAATAAATGATATAAAAGAAGAGATTCCATTAGAAAGAGTCGGTAAACCTGAAGAAATTACCAAATGTATAGAATGGTTATTAGAAGATAATTATACGACAGGTCAAGTAATTTCTATAAATGGTGGATGGAATATATGATAAAAGGATGGTAAGCTAATTACCATCCTTTTTACACTAACAAAAAAGGGATTATAGGACCGTCCCCAAATCCCGATTAAATTTATCTTAAAGAATTTTCGTCTTCTATAGCTTCTGAACTTGTATTGAATGAAAATAATTTTGGTAAATATTTAATTGCAGCAACTACAGAAAATTTTACTTTTTCCCATATTTGTTTAATTTTATGTTCTTTTTGTGGTTCAGCTAAACTTGATTCTTGAACTACAATTAAATCTTTTGGTAATGGTGCAATTTCAAAAACATAATTTTTACCTTCGTTATTATCCCATTCACCTTTTCCGTTTTTAAAACAGAAATTTAATGAATCTTGACCATTTAAATAAATTAAAGCTTGGTAGCCTAATTCAGTTTTTTCCATTTTAATTTCATTTACATTTTCCCATAATAGGCCAAATCCATAATGAATATATAGTTCTGTATTTGAATTATCTTGGAAAAACTTTCCTGTATACGAAATTTTAACAACAGAGTTTTCTATTAATTTATCTGTATTAAAAAAAATATTTTTTATTAATTCCATATTGCATTTCTCCTCATTTATCTTTTGATTAGTGTTATATCTTTTGCAGCATAAAATACAAAAGCTTAATTAAATTAGTATCATTATATATTTAACTTTAACAATATTCAATAGTTTTTTACAAAAAAACATAAAATTATTGCACAATTTTTCCAATTATATAAAATGTGTCTTTTTCCTTAACTCGAATTTTAGGATATTTAGGATTATCTGGATATAACGAGATGTGATTTTTTCCATAAATAAATAATCGTCTTACCAAAATTTGCCCATTGTAGTAAAAAAGACCAATATCCTGGGGTTTTATTGGAGCCCCGAAATCTACAAATACATATGAATATTTGTCATAGATTTTATCCATAGAGTCATCATTAAGTCGAATACCAAAGGAAACAGAATTAAGACCTGGTGGGCATTTCATAAAATGTAAATCATTTATATCATCTACTAAAAGAATCCTGTCTTCGGCAGTGTGTTTAAAAATTTCGTAATCTATTGCTTCTTGTGGTATTTTATGATTATATGCAGCGAAAAACTTTTGGTAAGGAACATCTATTGCATTGCATATTTCTTGTAAAACTTTAACTGTAGGTTTCCTATCACCATTTTCTATATGTGTTAAATAGCCAGTATCTACCCCAATTTGTTTAGCAATACTCGTTTTTGTCATATGCTTTTTTGTTCTAATACTTTTTATTAAATTACCTAACATATCTAACATTTTTTCTACCTCGTTAACATTATATAAAAGCATTTGAAAAAAGTCTACTACTGTCGAAAAAAATATTGAAAATAAAGTAATATTGTGATATACCTTTTAATATATTATAAGAGATTTAAGGGGAGTATATTTATGATCGAAGAAAAGGAGAAAATAGTAGAAAAAGAGCCAACAACTGCTAAAAAGCCCACGAAACATTCAAAGGAAAGAGGCAGCAAGAAAAAGCTTATTATAGTTAGCGTAATTATTACTATTTTATTAGTAGTAGCTGTACTTAGCACAATTTTTGCATTACTTAACAATAATAATGATAAAATATTAAATGGTGTTACTATAAACGGAGTTGAGATAGCAGGAAAAACAAAAGATGAAGTAAAAACCATGTTAGAAGAAAAAATTATTGCTAAACAAACAGAAGATTTAATTGTAAAACTAGATGCGCAAGCAGAAGATGGCACAGAATATAAAGGGGTTATTAGTTTTGAACAATTACAATTAAATTATAAATTAGATGAGGCAATAGAGAAGGCATATAATATCGGAAGAGATAGCAATATATTTGTAAATAATTTTAATATTATAAAAACATATTTTTCTAAAAATAATGTAGAAATTCCATACGAATATAATAACGAGGAATTAGAAAAACAAATAGATACGCTTAATGGGCAAATACCTGGTGGAGTTGTAGAAAGCAGTTATGATATAGATGAAGAAAATGCAGAGTTAGTTATTAGTAAGGGTAAAGCCGGTTTGGAAGTTGATCCAGAAATATTAAAACAAGAAGTGGAAAACGAGATAAAAAATGTGGAAAACACAGAAAAAGAAATAAAGTTATCAACAAAAAATAAAGAACCAGACCCAATCGATTTAGATAAAATTTATTCAGAGATACATACAGAACCTAAAGATGCATATTATACTCAAAATCCGTTTACATTATATTCACATGTAGATGGAGTGGATTTTGCGATATCTATGGAAGAAGCAAAAAAATTATTAGAAGAAGATAAAGAGGAATATGTAATTCCACTAAAAATTACACATCCTGCAGTAACAACAGATAAAATCGGGTCAGAAGGTTTTCCAGATTTACTAGGAGAATTTTCTACAACATATAATGCGGGGGCTACAGCAAGAACTACTAATTTAAAATTAGCATCTAATAAGATTAATAATACTGTTGTTATGCCAGGAGAAACTTTCTCATATAATAAAGTTGTAGGAAAGCGAACAGTTGCAGCAGGATATAAAGAAGCACCAGCATATGCAGGGGGAAAAGTTGTTAATGATATTGGTGGGGGAATATGCCAAATAACTTCTACATTATATAATGCAGTTATTTTTGCAAATTTAGATATAGTAAGTAGAAGTAATCATCAATTTGTTCCTTCTTATGTAAAAGCTGGTAGAGATGCAACAGTTGTTTATGGTGCAATAGACTTTAAGTTTAAGAATACAAGAAAATATCCTATAAAAATTAAAAGTTCTGTAAGTGGTGGCATTGCTAAGATACAAATATTTGGAATGAAAGAAGAAACAGAATACGATGTAAAAATAGAAACGAAAATTACAGGAAGTATTCCAATGCAAACAACATATGAAGATGACCCAACATTAGAACAAGGCAAAGAAAAGGTTGTACAAAAAGGACATAATGGTACATATAGTGAAGCATATAAAGTAGTATATCTAAATGGAAAAGTAGTATCTAGAACACTACTTTCAAAAGATAAATATAACCAAATGTCAACAATAATAAAAAGAGGAACAAAAGGAACCACTATACAAACACCACCAGAGTCAACGCCTGAACAACCTACAGAACCAGAGGTTCCAGCACAGCCAGAGACACCAACAGAACCAGAAACACCTACTGAACCTACAACACCAGAAGAACCAGAAAGCACACCAGCAGCTTAAAGTTAATTAATAAAAAGATATGAAATGGAAAAATCGATTGCATTTCATATCTTTTTTAGTTTTGGACTTGACAAAAAGTAAAATTCGGTATTATACTATTTAAGTACTTGAATTAAATATTTGCACCACTAGCTCAGTTGGTAGAGCAGCTGACTCTTAATCAGATGGTAATGGGATATATCTATTAGCACCAATGTACATATAACACTGTATTTGTAGATTTTTACAGGTTTTACTTTTTTATAAAATCTGTAAAATGCGCCAATTTGCGCCAACTTGCACCAATATTTATAACCAATAAATTTTTTTAAAATTAATAAACATTTTTTATCGCCAATAAACTTTTTTTCACATGCATCACTAGCTCAATTGGCAGAGCAACAGACTCTTAATCTGGAGGTTCGGGGTTCGATTCCCCGGTGATGCACCAAAATAATACCTTAAATGGTATTATTTTTTTGTGCCATTACAAATATTGCAAGAGTTTGCATCCATATTTTTTGCAATTGTTCAAATTCTTTTGCCATCATGTCCATATCAATATTGTTATCATTATTATTTTGAATATTAGAGCAATCAATGTTTTCTTCATTTGTTGTTGGAGTTAATCCCCATGCTTGTTCATATTCTTTTTTCTTTCTTTCATCAGATACAAAAATATAGTATTTTTCAGTTGTTCTAAAGTCTGCATGTCCCATCAATTTCATTAAAACAATATCTCTCATACCTTTTTCAGACATAAATGTAGCAAAAGAATGTCGCAATCCATAAGGTGTAAGGTATTCAAGATTATACTTATTTCTAAAAGATCTTAAAGCTTTTGAAAGATTTTCAGGAACATATGGCTTATGATATCTATTTAAAAATATTGGTGTTTTTTCACTCCATTTTAAATTAAGTTTTTTAAATAGCTTTTTTTGATTTTTTTTATGTTCTGCTAATATATCTTTATATCTAGGATGTATTGGTATTTTTCTATAGCTTGTGTCTGTTTTTAATTTATCATATTCTCTAACATGACCTATAATTTCAGCATTTTCATTATATATTGGAAAATCTTTAAAAGCAGTATTTATAATAAAATAATTGTCATCATCTATTATTGAATCCCAACAAAGTCCACAGGCTTCTTCTGGCCTAAGACCTTCTAACAACATTCCTTCAAACAAATATGCAATATCTGTTCCTGCATCTTCAAAACAATCTAACCAATGTTCTTGTCTACTTGATTCTATATATACAAAATCATGACCTTCTATTTGTAACATTGAATTTTGAGGTGCTTTTTGAGGTTTGTTAATTGTTCTTAATGAATTTATATAGTTTTGATCCCTAGCATAGTCGATAATCATTTTTAAAACTATTTGTGCACTTTCCTTTTGTCTAGCACCATTCGTTGATTTTATACAATTATTTAAATCATCATTGCTTAAAGAATTTATATTTATATTATTAGCAAAATAAGGAATCAAGATTAAATTCATTATTTTATTATAACCCGATAAAGTTTTTTTACTTAAAGGTTTTAGATTTTCTTCTGTTTTTATTGTAAATTTTTTCTTGTAATTAAACCATTTTATTGCAACCTGTTGGAAAGATAATATTTCGCATAAATCTTTATCAGGTTGTATTTGGTTATTTGCGCTTGAAACATATAGATCTGTATTAGCAATTTGATTATTACTTAAAACAGCATCCGTTACTTGAGGAGCAACTGGTGCAATAATATTTGTGTTCAAATATCCATATATGCATGAAACAATATTATGAAATTGTGTTAAAATTAAGGTCGATTGCATTCCTAAATCATGTAATGATGTTGAAATGTTATCAAAAATAAAAAACAAATTATTAGCACTTACTGTTTTTTCATTAATTCCATTAATTAATGCTGCCTTAATTTTTTCCAGTAGTTTTAATATTGCTTCTTCTTTTGAGGTAGAAGAACTTGCACTTAATCTAGGATTTACTCCTGTTTTAAAAATTGGCAAAGAAATTCTAGCATCATGTCTATTTGCTCTATCAAATAATTTTACACGATAAAAAGTTGCCCCACTACTTTTTTCTTTTGTAGGTGTATCCATTTTTTGCATAGTATTAGTGGTATTACAAAGTATTTTTTCCATTCAATATCCTCCCTTTAGAGGTTTTGAGAATATTGATAAATTTGATACTATAAATTCATCAATATTCTATAATAAATATAAAAAATAAGCAATGTTGAACCAAAAAAATTTTTTCAGTTCAATAATGCCCATATTTTCCACAGTTTTCATCAAACCATTTTGGCAATAAATTTTTATTTATAATAATTTTTCTCTTAAAAATTATTGCTGGAAATCCTTGTACATGTACTAATTTTAGCATCAAATTTCTACCTATTCCAAGTAATTTACATGCTTCATCAATACTAATGCCTAAGCATTCATTGTTATCGTCCATTGATATCACATCCATTTTTTAAATCTTGTAATTTTTTTTCTGCATAAATTTTACTTTCTGCAATTTCTAATACAATATTTCTTGGATACATTTTAAATGCTTGTTTCATTTCTATACCGAAATTAGTAACACTTAATTCACCTTTAAAATCAGAATGCATCATACTTTCAAAAGCTATTTGACCATAAGCAACTGCTTCTTTTTTATTCATAAGATACACCTCCAACAAAAGTTTCAAAAAGTGTAATAACATTATCCCATTTGATTTCGGAATCTTCTGTTATAGTAATTTCGCATTTTTCAATATATGAATAATTCTTTTTTGACCTTATAATAATTTCTAATTTTTGTGAATCATTTGCAGAATAATTTATTTCTGCATAAACTTTGCTCTGTTTTGTATTTAATTTATCAGCAAGTTTAAAGATTTTTAATAATTTTTGTTCCATATTTTATTTACCTTTCCTTTATATATTTAGGTATATCCGCAGAACGACCAAGATTTTCGTCAAATTCGTACCTATGTTTAGAAGGGTTATATTTATAAGCACTAGCATTCCACTTTCTATAACTTTCATTACTTAGATATTTTGATTTTGAAAGTTCCAAAGATGCTTGTCTATGTTGTTCTTCCACAAAAGCAAAATTATCATCTATTCTTTTTTGTTCTCTTTTGTTTTTTATAAATCTATTCTGATCTTGTTTTCTTTTTTCTTTTGACTTATTATTTCGGTATTCTTTTTCCTTAGAGTATCTTTTGTCTTGCTTAATTATTTTTGTAATATAACTAGAAGATGTATGTATTATTTCTGCAATTTCTTTTACTTTTAGATGCTCATTAAAGAAATAATTTATAATTAAATCTTTTGAATTTTCCATTTAATCACCCGTGGTTAATTTTTTGTCGACACTTTTTAGATATAGCAAGGCTATTAGAGAAATTATTTTATCTCTAATTCTTTCATCATTTTTCTAAATGCTTCTTGCTTTTGCTTTTTTTGTTTTAATTCTTTATGAAATTTTATTTTAAGTTTAATTTTAGGTAGCAATACATCTATAAAGAATAGTATAAAAGTTAGACATATTCCTAATAATACAAATTTAAAAAACATCTTAAATCTCCTTTCCATAAAATAAGACAAAGACAGATAAGAGCTAGTCCTATCTGTCTTTTTATATAGTGCTTTCTTAAAATTTGCCCTTCACTATATAAACCTTAATTATCTTTTAAAAATTCTCTCCTAAATTTTAAAATTTATAATTTTTTATTCCTTCAATTAGTTTTAGTATTAAATATTGGTATCTATCCTCATCACCAAAACTATATTTTTTGAGTAAAGGTTTCTTTCTATCTATTATCTCTAACATGGCCATTTCATTACCTTTTTGTGCTAATATTCCTAATTCATATATATTTTTATCTTTCATTTTCAAAATCCTCCTTGAAATATTTTTTTAATTTATCTATTGCTCTAATTTTTATTTTGCTAACAGTTTTTGAATATATTTCAAGAATTTGTGCAGCTTCTTTTTGAGATAAATCCTCATTAAATAGCAAAAAAATCACTGATTGCTCAATAGCAGACAGTGATTTTAAGGCCTCTTTTACAGAAAGAGATAAATCAATAGTAGACTCAAAATTAGGATTTTGAGAGTCAAAAAAGCCTTGTATAAAGGCAGAGTAATTTTGATCATCAAAAATTATTTGCTCCTTTCTATTAGTATTAATTTCTTTTTTGAAATATCTTTTTGAAGATAATATAATAGTTTTTGTTAAAAAACTATCAAATTGTTCATCTTTGTAATTCTTATTTTCCATAAGTGTTCCTCCCAAATTAAAATTTGGGCCTAACAACCTGTGTTAAGTGAACACTAAAAATAAAAACCTCCTTTCAAAAAAAATTTCATCAAAAAAAAGCTTAATAAAAATGTTTTTTAAATAATTGCTTCATTTGTAAATTTAACAAACTTTAAATCTTTTGCAAGTATTCTCTCAAACAGGTTTATTAAGCCCTGGGAGAATTATACTATCGTAAGTGTGCGAAACTTGTCGAAAATGATATGTAATAATAAAAAATTTTGTATTTTATAGGAATTTTTAACCAAAAATGTAGTATTATATACATTTGAATATTATAAATAAAAAAAGTATTCAAAAATGAATACCTTTAATTATTTTTTTCTAAATTAATTTAAAAATTTATTTAACACTTTTTCAAGATCCGAATATTTAATTGGTTTTTCTAAATATTCATCAAATCCAATATCGTCAATAAAATGTGTTCTAGCATTTCGAGATATAGTATGTATAACAACAGGTGTATTAAAATTTTCTAATGCTCTTAATTTATGTAATAATTCTGGACCTGTATAACCTATTTGATAAATATTGTTAGTAAAAATAATATCATACTGATATCCATTTTTTATTCTTTCAAATATATCAATGCCGGTAGTAACAATATCTACTGATATACCAAATAGCATTAGCATATTACGAGTTTGTTTAGATGAAAAGCTATCATAATTACCTATTATGGCTTTTTTTCCTTTAAATAATCCATTATATGATTTTAATTCATTATTTATAGATAATGGATTTTGAATTAAATAATCAAATTCTTTTTCTTCTAGTAACTGTGTTTGCTTTTCTAATCTTTTAATTTCGTTTTTAAGAAAATTTTTTTGATTTTCTCTTTCTAAAAGATTGTTCTGCTGTTTTTCTATAATCCTATTCTTTCTAGTAATGTTATCTATTAGTAAAACTATAACAATTAAGAAAATTAAACTTAAAAAAACTAAAAATACCATCTTACCCATCCTTTCTAAAAATTTTAATAAAAATATTGAAAAATTAAGACAATTTATAAAACACAAAAGGTTTGGGCTATATACTTCATTGTGTATATTACAACAAAATTATACCATAATAAATAAAATGGTATGAAAGAGTGGTGATATATAGTGGCATTAATAGACATTTTTCGCAAAAATGTTAAATTTTATAGATTTATGCAGGATTATTCTCAAGAATTACTAGGAGAAAAATCAGGATTAAGTACACATTATATATCTGATATAGAACAAGGAAAATATAGTCCATCTATTCCGACAATAGAAAATATCGCAAAAGCTCTTAATATAGATCCTTATTTGCTATTTGTTGAAAATCCCAAAGCAAATAAATTAGCATCAAGAGTAGATATTTATCGAAAAAGATAAAACCTATATATATTATAATATTACTTTTTTTCTAATATTCAAGTAATTCGACAAAACTTGTCAAAAATCGTCAATAATTTATTATTATTTATAATTATAGCACAAAAACCAGAACGGGACAAATAAGTTACATATTTTTTTCTGGTTTTGTGAAAAAATAAATACTATTAGAGGTGTGACGATGGAAAATAATGAAAATTTGATGGCATTATTAAATAAAGATTATATGCCTATCATATACAAAAATATAAAAAAATTTAGAAAAGAAAGTGGTATGTCATTAATGAAGGTTGCGGAAATTTTGGATATGTCTCATGATTATTTAAGAAGAATTGAATCAAATAATGATAAGGCAAAAACATGCTCCTTAAAATTATTGATAAAACTAAGTATTTTGTACCACAAACCTTTAGATGAATTTTTAAAAGAAGAATAAAATAGCAGGAAATACCTGTTATTTTTTTATTTTTTGTGATATATATAATATAAAATATATTTAGACAGGAGTAATAAAAATGAATTTAAAAAAAGACTTATCTACTGCAAATCAAAAATTATTAAGCCAATTAGGAGTAGAAATCGAAGATAGGAATTATAGTACAGAAGAAATAAAAAAATGTGAAAATAATATAGCAACTCATATTATGAGCAAAAGTTTAAAAAACATGGATCTAGCAAAAGAGAGTGTTAAGTATAGCAGTTTGATGAATATTTTGGCTAGATATGAAAACTAAAATATATATTTAAAATTAAGACTGGAAACGAAAACAATGAATGATAAAGAAATAGATAAATTATACAATTTAGTAATTATCTCATAATATTTTCACATTAAAATAAAAAACATAAAAGCTCATACTAAAATAGTATAAGCTTTTATGCTTTTTATAAAGTTAAATTATCTTCCTGCACCATACCATGAAGAATCACCTGAAAACCTAATAGGAGTAGTTCCAGAACCTGGAACATCCGCAGCTGCTTTTACTGCTGCTTGTTGAATCGTATAGTGTGTTACATAGGTCTCCCAAAAATAATTGTTAAATTCATTTGCAGCAACAACACCTACTTCAGTTGCCCAACCTAAATATGCTCTTTGACTACGTCCAGTAATATTTAGTGAATTTGGAAAATTATTATTTCTTTTACTATTACATGCATCTATATATACCAAATGCCAATTTCCAGAAATTTCACCAGGTGTAATTTCATTTTTATTAATATCTAAAAAATATGTAATACCATTAGCAGCATCCGTATTATTAGGACCATGTGTAGAAATGTAAAAAGCATAATTATTATTACTATAATTTGAACCTCCTGAATTAGTCCATGAAAATATTTGAGATCTTGTTGAATTATTTTCAGTAGATACATTATATCCTAATTTATTAAATCCGTTTATAGCATGGTTTCTATCACTATCTCTAGTTGAGAAAAAATTCGTAGAAAATACCCTTGCGTTATCAGCTGCAAAAACATTGTTTGTTAAACATAATAACATAATCGTCATAATAGCAACAATTATTGATACTTTTAATATTCTATTATTTCTCATTTTACTTGGTCACCTCCTAAAATATTTCCTGTTGAAAAATCTACAAAAACAAATGTAGTTGTAGCATCTTGTTCAATAGTTACTTTCCATGCCTTTACAACAACATTTGATGAAATAATATCGCTGCCAGCTTGTCTTGTAAAGAAATTATTAGGTTTTATATATGTTAATTCTATATTAGTAATTTGATTATCTGATATATTTTCAAATTGTTCTTTTACTATATTTTTAGCTTCAGCTTCTGTTATATTTTCACTAAGAGTTGCTATACCATCATTATCATAAGAAGTAGAATGAATTCTTAAAGCTGCTATTTTTTGTTGTTCTGGTGAGAAGAATATTTTTATTGAATCATAATAGTTATATAATCCATCTGATTTTTTTACAAAATCAGCTTCCCACATACTATCATCAAAACGTTCTAAATATTCTAACTCATAATCATGAGATATGTCTAGATTATTATAAAAATTAGTAATAAATGTTTTTGCAATTGATTTATCAGAAGTAGTTTGCAAATCATAATTAAATGTATCATCCGAAAAAGCTCTTAATTTTGAGTTTTTATCCATTGAGATTGTATAATTACTTGTTACAATGTCATAGTAATCTTCATTTATTGTATTATCGTGAAATAATTTTATTTCTGAAGAATTATTTTCAGAAATTCTAGCAGTTTGTGTTGTTGTTTCTCCAATAAGTGTTGGAATATATGTGTTTGCTTTTTGAATAATATCTTCTTTTTCTGGATTACTTATTGTTGTATCCTTTTCTGAAATCCCTATATAAACTTCATTCTGTTCATTTTCCTTTAGATAGTTTGATGTCAAATTTGCTAGATCAATTTTACTTGTAAAAGCATAGATAGCAGAAGCAGATGCAAATACAGTAGAAACTGTTACTAGACTTAATAAAATTTTCTTTTTATTCATTTTTAACCTCCTTTATAAAAAAAACTACCCTCCTTCCTTATATTTCTAACATTAATACAATTAAAATAAGAAAAAGTAACGTTCTAAAAAAAATGTAAATTATTGTCAAAAAGTGAATAATTTATACCTAATCGTTACTTTTTTTTACCATAATTGTATTATAATAAAAAGGGAGGCAAAAATATGGAAATAGATGTTAAACTATACAAAGAGTTTTTAATGGGAAATCAAGAATCATTTGATGTACTGATGGATAAATATAGAAATAGTCTTATTTGTTTTATTCAAGGCTATGTTAAAAATATAGATATAGCTGAAGATTTAGCACAAGATGTTTTTGTTTATATTTTAATAAACAAAAAAGAATACGACTTTAAATATAGTATGAAAACATATTTATATACTATAGCAAGGTCTAGAGCTCTTAACTATTTAAAACGTGAAAAGAAAATTATATCTCTTGAAGAAAATATAGATTATTATGCTAATAAAGAAAATATAAATCAAATAGAAGATACAGTTTTTTCAAATGATAAAAAAAGAAACATACATAATGCTATAAAAAAATTAAATGAAAGTCAACAAAGAGCTGTGTTTTTAGCGGATATAGAGGAATTATCTTATAGAGAGATTTGTAAAATAACAGGAAAAACCTTATCACAAATAAAAATGACGATTTACAGAGCTCGAAAAAACTTAAAAAAAATTTTAATGGAGGAGGGATTAAACAATGAATAATCAATCATTTAGAAATGAAGTTTATAAAAAATATGCATATTATAAAAACATAAAAGATGATAATTTTTTTTATAAACATCAATATAGAAAAATTAATAGTAATATACTTTTGAACAAGATTGCAACATTCTTAATTATTGGTATTTTTACCACTGGCGTCGTATATGCTGCTTCAAATTATATTAAAAATATTTGGAAAAATCCCAAAGAATATAATTATAATGAATCAAAACAAGTTGTACAGAAAGATATTGATGAATCTATGACAGAAAATGAAGCAAAACAAATAGGATTAAAAACATTGAAAGAAATGAATATGGAAATAGGAAACATAAAAAATAGTTATTTAAATAAAGAACCTTCAATAGATAAAATAGAATGGGTTATTGAAACAGATAATGATTTAGAAATAAGAATAAATGCTAAGAATGGTGAATTATATAGTTTTTCTAATAATAGATTATTAAATTCGGTAAACAATTCAACATTAAACGAAGAAGCTGCAATAAAAGTTTCAAAAGAAATATATGATAGCTTATCTTATAAAAAAAATTATGAATTTTCTTGCATTTCAAATTTAGAAAATGGAAAATGGCAAGCTGACTATTGTATAAAATATGGTGATATATACAATCCATATCAATGTGTTAGAATAACATTTATAGCTGAATCAAAAGAACTTGTTATGTTAAATGTTTTTGATTATGATTTTGAAAATAATCCATATGAAATAAGTGAAGAAGAAGCACTTGCTATAGTAAAAAATAAATATGGTGAAGAAAATATCAAAACAATTTCAGCAAAAAAAGATATACAAAAAATGAATACAATAATATATCAAAAAGAAAATGAAACTACAACAGGAGAATATAAAATAGATAATATTGTTAGAAATATTTGGAATGTAGAGCTTAAAGAAAAAAAGTATGGTTTTGTAGAAAACTATTACATTGATGCTACTACTGGTGAAATAATTGGAGGTAATCAGAAAAAGTAAATTAAAAGATTAGCTTTGCTAATCTTTTAATTTACTATAATTTATTTGCCAATGCCATCATATCCTCTTTTTCTGTATCTAAATATTGTTTTGTAGTGTTTATATCACTATGTCCCATTTGACTTGCAACCTGTTCTATTGTATATCCAGCATTATGCAAAGCATTCGTTCCATAAAAATGTCTTAATAAATGTGGATGCAATTCATTTAATTTACAAGCATCTTTATATTTATCCAATAATCTATTGCAGAAATTCCTATTTACTGGTTTCTTAGTATTTATGCTTTTTTGACTAACGAATAAATATGGATTTTTAGTATTTATTTGTTGTCTTTCTTCCAAATAATCTTTTATAGCAAAATACATTATATTATTTATAACAACTATTCTAAACTTTTCGCCTTTTCCTACAATGTAAAGTTCTCTTTCATTTAGTCTTATATCCCCTATTTTTATATTTGTTATTTCACTTGCTCGTAACCCACCATAACATAAAATTGATATGAAACAAAAATCTCTTTTTGAAGCCTTTATGTCTTTGGCAGCATAATGTTTAATTTTATTTACATCTTGAACAGAAATTATATTATTATTTAATTTTGTTTTTTGTATCTTTATAAAATCACGATCCTTTATTACCATTTCTGTTTGTATTTTTTCTTGAATTAAAAATTTATTATAAGTACGAAGTGATGTCAATTTTCTATTTATTGTTTTAGAATCTGTACTGTTGTTCAATAAATATTGCTTATACATTTTAACATCTGCATAAACCAGTTCGTTCAATTCTTCATCGTAAGAATCTTTATAATATTTTTCATACAACTTTACATCACTATAATAACTATTTATAGAATTTTCTGAAAGTCTTAACTCACTATCCATAAAATCTTTAAATCCATTTAGCATAAAATCACCCCTTTTTGATTATGTTACATTTTTGTATAACGATTTTTTATGATTATGTTACATTTTTTATACATATTTTTTATAATATAGCTCTAAAATGTATCATAATCGCAATTATGTTACATTTTTTTGAAAATGTTTTTTTGCCCTATATATAATAGAGCAAAATTTTTAATAGTATTACATATACTTTATTGCATTAAGCACAACGCCCATACCATCTAAAAAACCATTTTTATAAAACAAAAAGTTTTCTCTTGAATGAGCGTTTTCTACTGCGTCATTTCTTTTTGCAATTAATTGTTTTAAAATTTCTCGTTCACCTGATGCAATATTATCTGACATAAAGTCATACATTTCCTTTGATATTAAAATAACATTATTTTTATTTAATATCATTTCTTGATCTTCCATATCTAATAATTCTGATTTTTTTAACACATCAAAAATTGTTTGTATGAAAAAATCACATTTGTTTTTATCCATAATACCAACTCCTATCTTTTTGTTTTTTCATATTCTATAAAATAAAATCTAAAAAAGGAACGCTGAAAAGAAGAAAATTTTTAAATATTATTTTTTTAGAAAAATGATAGAAAAAAAGCTAAAAATCATTGATATTTAAGCAAAAATATTTTTTTAAAACTAACTATTGAAATAAATTTTAAAACTTAATACAATATAAGTGTGTATTAAGATAATGTTATAGTTTATTTCTATAACTACCTATAAAGAATTATCTTTATAGCATAATTACTAAAATAAGTTAGTAATAATTACATCTGTATTTATAATAATACAGCATAATTTTGGGTTATAGCACAACACATATATAGATTATTTGTTATGCTTAAAATAAATTAAGAAAGTAAATTATAAGTTAGTCTCCCTAGCTTAGTTTACTTTCTATTTTTTTACCCTAAAATAAAAGGAAAGGAGGATTTTTAGAAAATCTTTTTACACAAATATTCAATTAAAATTGGAAGGAGATTTTTATTATGAGAAGTGGTTTCGATTTAGAATTATATGGAGAAACATTTAAAAATTGTTTTATAGAAAGTTCTTCATATAAAAATGGAAATTTACAATTAAGTCTTTATGGTTTAGATACTAATGTAAATCAAATATCACATTTTGCAGATATTACTTTAAATCAAAATGTTGTTGACTTAGCAGATGACACAATTATTGTTGACAACAAATTTAAACCTACATTAGTACCACAATTAATAAAGTTAGGAATTTTAGCAGAAAAAATCAAAATGTGCATTATTGATAATGTCTTTTACCCTATTTATAAAATAGATTTTTCAAAAATAAATAGTCAAAGATATTATGAAACTGAATTACTTGCAGCATAAATAAAAAATGAAAGGATGAAATAATATGGAACAAGTAACAAGAACAAATTTACCAATAGTTGGACGCATTCAACATGGAGAGCAACAAGTTGTAAATCAAAGAAAGAGAGTAACAGAATTAGGATATTTCATTGCAAAAACTAAAAACAATAATATGAATTTTTTACTAAATAGGTTTAATGAAAAATACCCAAAGAAAACCTTTTTAAATGTACAGTTTTTTGATGAAGATCCATTAACAGTTCGTAAAGCAAGATATAATCAAGGCGGAATTGTATGCTATTGTATGTCAGGAACATCAAAAGGAAAACAAAAAGTATCTAACAAATGGCAAGATATAGAGTGTAATTCTAATTGCAAATATTGTATTAAACAAGAAGGAACAAGTAAACCTACATGCAACTATGAAGGAACATTAAAATTTATGCTACCTGAAATAAGCCAAGATAGAATATGGATTATGAAAATTACAGGTCAGCAGTCAATTTCAAATTTAGAAGAATATATTAAATTCCAAAAATATTTGGGAAACTCCTTAAAAGGAACTTATACAATATTTTTAAATCAAATCGAACAAACTAATTCTGAAGGAAAAAAATTTAACAATTTTGTCATAGATATTGTAAAAGCAGAAGATTTTAATTCTAATAATAATTCAAATTCGCAAATTGATAGTAAAAATCCTATAATATCCACTCAAAATATTGATGACACTATTCCAAGTCAAGTACAAAATGAAAAAAATACGCAAAAAGATACAAAAAAACCTAATAGACAAACAAAGACAAGTACCAAAAAAGATGCTAAAACAAATAATACCAATGTTGTAACAAGTACATCAGATGGAAAAAACGATTCTCAAATGAAACAAACGCAAGTAACTGATGAAAAAAAGAATAATGCACCTGAAACGCACCAAGAACATTGCTTTTTATATGATACAGAATATAAAAATTTTAAAAAATCTGGAAAAGATACAGAATATTTAATTGCAAAAGTAGCTGATGTAAATGATAAAACAACTGATGTAGTAGTCAAACCAGAATTTAGAGAAAAAATAGAAAAATGCGATATTGGAACAGAATTAATAATAGAGTTAGAAAAATTTGGAGAAAATATTATATCAAAACATATTGAGTTCGTAAATCCTATACCAAAAAAAGTAGCAGCATAGGTAAATATTGCTACTACAAATTTTAATTTTGCACTATACCTATACTATATAGGAACAATTTAAAAATGTCAAGGTTCAAAAAAAATTTAAGGAAATTTTATGCATAATAAATTTAAGATAAATGAAATTGTTATTGTTAATGGGATTGGAAAAGAAAAAGGAACTCATTATAAAAATAGGATTGCAAAAGTTATTTGCCGTGATCCTTTTTATTTTGACTATAATATTAAATTCAATGATGGTACTGAAGATTGGCTTGATGGAGAGTGTTTAAAAAAATTGGAAGGAGAAATTTAAAAATGAAAATAACATACATAAAAACAGTTGGATTTAGAAAATTTGAAACTGATTTTGAAACTGATTTATTTGATGTAACATCAATTACTGGTGGAAATGCAAAAGGAAAAACTAATATTTTATATGCGATTATTTGGGGATTTTTAGGTTGTAACTTAACTGGAGATGACAAAGTATATATTGGAAATAAAAATACTGATAATTGCTATGTAGAACTACATTTTATTGATAATTTCGGAGTTAGTCATACACTTAAAAGGCTAAAAAATAAATACAATAATAAAAAGAATTTTTTATTATTAGACGAAAAACAAATTACTCAAGATGACTTAAAAACTTATTATAGCGATAAAAAGCTTTTTTTATCTGTTGTAAATTCAAATTATTTTATCAGTCGTACACCTGTAGACCAAAAAGCATTACTCGATAAATACCTACCTGACATAGACATCAAAGAAATTTATAATAAATTAGATAAGGAAGATAGAAATGTTTTAGAAGGATGCCCCAAAAATGTTACAAAATACATTCAAGAATTGAATGAAGATAAAAAAATGTATGAGGATAAAATTAAAAATTTACAAGGAAAAATTGCTTATGCTGAAAACTTTATTGGTGAAAAATTAGATAACTTGAAAGCATTTGATAAGCAAGAAGAATTATCACTAGCAATGCAAGAATTATCATTTTTGAAATCAGACCAAAAAACTGAAGCAAGAAAAAAGCAACAAAAAATTGTTGATAATTTAAACTCTCAAATAATTACATATCAAAATCAAATAAGTACATTAAATACTAATATGATAAATGGAAAAAAGACTTATCTTTCAATAAAAAATGAACCTATATCATATTGTCCAATGTGTCAGCAACAATTATCTGATAAAGGTCGTTTAGCTACTATTCAAAATATGAAAACAAGTTTAGAAAATGATTATTCAAATAAAATGCAAAAAGAAACCGAATTACAAGATTTAAAGAAAAATCTAGCAGTTGAAAAATGCAAATTATACGCACTTGGAACTGATACTGTAGAGGATCAAAATAACAGAATTAAAGAAGTAGAAAATCAAATTAAAATATTAGAACAAGAAAAATCTGAAATAGAACAATATAATACTTCAATTAATATAAAAAAAGAAAATATACAAAAAGCTAAGGCTGATATACAAATATTCAAAAAAAATATTGATGACTTATATAATAGTCTTGATTCTAATAAGAAGGCTAAAGATGTCGCACAAAAATTACTAATCAATTACATTGAAGCAAAAATGCAATTTGCAACGAAACATTTAAAAAACGTTGCTATTAAATATTATACTATTTTAAAAGATAGTGGAGAAATTAAACAGGATTTTATTATTACATACAAGGGAAACGATTTCAAAAATTTATCCAGGTCAGAAACCATTGCTACCTCTCTTGAAATTAGCAATATGTTAAATAAAATTTCCAGAGTTAATTTACCACTATTTATTGATGATAGTGAAAGTTGTGCAGATTATAATTTTATTGAAGATTTTTCAAATGATAGTCAAATTCTTATTGCAAAAGTAGAAAAAGGACAAAGTTTAAAAATTCACGATGGTTATTTTGAAAATACAAATTATCTACAAGCTGCATAAATATCGAAAAATGGTAGAGAAATCTGCCATTTTTCATGTATTAAGGGAAGGTTAAAAATGTATGGAATAAAAAATAAAGAATTTATCAATGCTTATGATGCTATATGCAGTAGACATGATAGATTAAATGTTTTTTCGGATTTTGTAAAAATGTGTGCTATAAGCATCTATAATGCTTTAGCTCAAAATCAAGAAATGGAAAAAGAATATTTGAGAACTATAAATAGCTACAATAAAGAGGAACAATCTTTATTTATTAAAATGTTTAGTGAGTTAATTATGATGTTTGAAGAATCAAAAGAAGTAGTTGACTTATTAGGACCTATTTATATGAATACAAAATCAAAAGATAGTAAATTAGGACAAGTATTTACACCTGAACATATTGCTGAACTTATGGCTAAAATTACAATGGGAGATGAACAAATATTTAATAGTCAGATAGAAAAAAATGGATTTGTAACTGTTCTTGATCCGGCTTGCGGTTCTGGACGGATTAGTTTTATCTTATGCTAGAGCATTGCAAAAACAAAATATTAACTATCAAGAATATTTACTTGTAGATGTAACAGATATATCAGATATATGTGTTTATATGACATATATACAACTAGCTTTATATGGAGTTCCAGCAATCGTAAGATGTGGTAATACATTGACACAAGAAATGCGTTTTAAAATGGAAACTCCCCTATTTTTTCTACATTATTCTAAGTTTAGAAAATTTTATATGAAAAATCAGAATGAAATTAAAGAAAATACTGTTGTCATTGATAAATCAAAAATAACAAATCAAAATTTATTTAAAGAAGTTACTATAAAAGGAAATTGTCAAATTACTTTATGGTAAATATGAAGGAAAGGAAAATACATATGAAAATTAAAAGTTTACTAATTATGCCAGGAAAAGAAGTACAAAAAGTAAAAATTCCTGCAAATATAAAATTTATAAAATCACTATTAGGAGATGATTTACAAAAAATACGAATAAATGAAAATACAATTATTTATATATCAAAACAAACAGATTATACAGAATACAATAGGCTTTTTGATGGGTATATATTAATTGGAACATTTTTAATTGTATCTATAAAAAATAATAAAAGAGTTTCAATGAAAAAGAGAGATATTAGAAAATATACCAATATGTTTAAACTCTCAAAACATGAAAAGAAAGTAAATCGTTTTAAAGAAGAATTTTTAGAAGAATATTATTTTAATCAAAGGAAGATGAAGGAAAAAAATAGAGCGCATAACAAGGAATTTATCTTTAAAAATGCTGCATAAATAATGAAAGGAAGATTGAAAATGAATAATTACGAAACAATATTTTTATTAAATATAAAACTATCAGAAGAAGATCAAAAAAAGATACTTGATAAAGTAACAAAATGTATTATCAATTATGGAAAAATAACTAGCATAAAAAACATCGGTAAAAGAAATTTAGCCTATGAAATAAGAAAACAAAAACAAGCCTATTATTATGAAATAGATTTTGAGGCTAAAGCTCAATGTATACCTGAACTTCAACAACTATATAGATTTACAGATGAAGTTTTAAAATTTATTACAATAAAAAATAACGAATAAGGAAAGGAAGAAAAAATATGAACAAAGTAATTTTAATTGGTAGACTTACAAAAGATGTAGAACTTCGATATACACAAACAAATAATACGGCAGTTGCTTCATTTAGTTTAGCTGTAAATCGTAAATTTGTAAAAAATGGCGAAGAGAGACAAGCAGATTTTTTTAATATTATTGCATGGAATAAACTTGCTGAAACAATATCAAAATATTTATTTAAGGGAAATCAAGTTGCTATTTCTGGTAGATTAGAAACAAGATCTTGGGATGATGAAAACGGACAAAAACATTATGTCACAGAAGTTATTGCTGAAGAAGTAGATTTTATAGAACCTAGAAACAAGCAAAATAATGATGCAATATTAAATTCATCAGTTCCTGTAAATAGTAATGATTCATCAGATTTCATAAGCAATGGTGATGATTTGCCATTTTAGAAGGAGGATTATTATATGTTTAAACAGTTTTTTATAAATAAATATTTCAAAAAGCTAAGTAATACCAAGTTTTTTAGAAATGATGAAGATGCTATTATTGGTAGAGCAAAAGATGTTATAAAAAATCTTCAAGATCAAATAAGTTATGTAGAGAATATATACAATGATATTGATGAAGAAAATAAAAAGATGATAATTACAGATGCAAATTTGCTAATCAAGGAAATACAAAAACATTATCATAACAAAAATAATGTGATAGGACTTTACAACCACCCAATGGCTAATTTTTATATTTTACAAGATAAAAATATGTTGTATCAAGATTTAAAGGAATATTACAAAGAATTGGAGGAAAAATAAATGAATAGTAGTGAAATGATATTTACAGAAAATGAATTACAAATTTTAGCTAATGCATTAGTAGTTCTTTTAAAATTCACAGAAAATAATGGCTCAGATTTAGAAAATTTTGTTAACATTTCTGGCTTATTAAATAGAATGAATGCTGAACTCGATGATATAGAATTTAAAAGAATGCAAGAAATGGAGGAAGAGACAAATGAAAACTAACATTATAATGGTCAAGTATGAGGATAATTTTTATCCTCGTACATTTAATGGTAAAGAGTATTCTTATTATACAAATATATCTTTAAATATTGGAGATTTAACAGAAGTACCAACAAAATATGGTTCTAAAATTGCAAAAGTAACTAGAATAAATGTACCAGAAAATGAAATAAAAGATATAAAACCATATATGAAATCAATTACTCGTAAAATAGATAGAAATAGATACATCAATTTTTATGAAATACAGGAAGATGCAGCATAATGAACGAAAAACAAATAGCTAAAATTCTAGTATCAAAATTACAAGACATGGGCTTTGTTGTACATAGATATGATGCAATAACTACAAATTCTATTTATTTAAAATTAGATTATGGAGTATGTTGTGGAATCAGAATAGCTGATCATAATGGAAAAAAAAATATCATTATAGATTTAATGTTGTAAAAGGTTATTGTGGAGATAAGATTATTTATTTTAAAAATCTTATCTCTTATTTTTATACATTTGAAGAATTGCCACAACTACTAAATATGGTCAAAAACGAACGAGAATCAAAAATAAAAAAATATGGTTTTGAAAACTATAAAATGTATATGGAAAAAGAAAAACAGGAAAATGAGCTATTTGAAAGATTTAAAATGGTAGCTTAAATTTGGAAGGAGATAAAATAAAATGAATGGTTTTGATAGATTAAAAGAACAAGTAAAAGATCAAGAAGATTCAGCATTAAAACAAGTAATTGAATATTTAACATCTCGTGATGATATGGAACAAAAATATCTAAATGAAGAAAAGAATGTTAAAGAAATGTGTAGTTTTATCAGAAGAAAGGGCAATGCACATGCAAAAAACGGCTGGAATTTTATTACTAATGAAGTTGTTTTCGCATGGGCTATTATGTATTGGGCTTTACCTAATTCTTTTTTAAAAATAAATAAACCCAAAGAAACAAACAATATTACAACTAAAGAAAAAACTACTAAAAATAATGTTATATCAATAGAAAAAGCCAAAAAAGTAATCGAAGAGAAAAAGCAAGTTGAGCAATTAACTTTATTCGGAGGTGTTGCACAATGAAACAAGAAGAAATTGATGCACTAATGCTAAAAATAGATAGAAAATGCAAATTTCCCAAATATTGGGATGAATTTATCAAAGAAAACTCTAAAAATCATCATCTTATTATAAAAGATAAGGAAAAGAAAAAATTATATTGTTCTAATTGTAATAGATATTTTACTGATAAAACAATAAAAGTACGCGATTATATAGAATGTCCTCATTGTCATAAAATGTCATGTGTATATGGAATAAATTATTATCGAAAATCTTTTGAACAGTCTATTGTATTAGTTCAAAGAATAGATAAACAAGTTGTTATAAGAGTTTTTGAAATATATTCTTACTTCAATGAAGGGAAAAAAAGAATACAAAGAAGTTGCATAGAGTATGCGAGAATATTACCTGGTATTGGTAGATTTATTGGAAATAATGTTTATATCAATATGTTTGGCGTTATGCGTGTATACCACAATTATAAAAAAATTAGTTGGTCGCAATATAAAGGTCATAAGTTTTTAACCGATCATCCTACATACCCATATAACAAGAAAAAGCTTGTAAAAGGTACAATTATGGAATATGCACCCATTGAAGAATTTAGGGCAAGATTTGCATACTGTCGTTACAATTATTTAGATGTATTAGAACTTGCTGCTTATGGAAGTTTTGAACTATTATGGAATATGAAATTATATAATTTATGTTTTTATTCTAAAGCATTAAATAGAAATGGGAGTTTTTATAAAAGATTTAAAGTACCTAAAAGTTTCTTAAAATTTATGCAAGATAATAATGTTACATATAAAGAATTGATGTTATTACAGCTATTCCAAAAAGCTGACAAAAAATTAATTCAAGATTATAGTTGTACTAATATTAACTATTTAAGATTTTTAATTAAAAATAATATACTGGATGACTTTTTAAATTCTGGTATGAAAATTAATTATACAAATATGAGCCTTATAAAAGATATTAGTAAATATGTTTCACTAAAAAAACTAATGCAATATAAAAAAGGCTTAAATAACTTAAATATCTATAAAGATTATTTAGAAATGGCTGAGAAACTTAGTTATAATTATAAATCAAACAAAGATTTATTCCCAAGAAATTTAATTTCAAGACATGATAAAATGCAAACTAAAATTAAAGTTACAGGAGATATGAATACACAATTTAAGGCATATCTAAGATATTTAGAATTATCAAAATATACTTATTCAGATAATAAATATATTATCTTCCCTGCTCCAAGTATTGATAGTATGAAAGATGAAGGAAAACAGCAAGGAAATTGTGTAGGTTATATGTATCTTGATCCTTATATAAAATGTCAAACTGAAATATTTTTTGTTAGAAAGTTAGAAGATGTTACAAAATCATTTATAACACTCGAATATAAAAATGGAAAAGTTGTTCAAAAAGAACTTCCACATCATGATAGAAACTTTACGGATGAACAACTTGAATTTATTGATAAATGGCTAGGATTTAGAAGTTTCACAGATAAAAAAGAAAAAGTTAAGAACAAAGCAACATTTAAGGTTACCAAATATAATCTTAATAAACTGGCTGCATAGAATGGAGGAAAAAATATGTATCATAAAAGAAATTATAATAAAAATAATAATTCTCAAAACAAAACAAAAGAAATATTTGATAGAATTGTTGAAAATTTACAAACTATTGTCAATAACGGAGACTATGAAAAGTTTTTAAAATTTCAAAAGAATTTTAGGGATTATAGTTTTAATAACCTTATTTTAATTTTTAGTCAATTTCCAGATGCTACAAAAGTTGCTCGGTAAAGCTAAATGGTTGAAACTAAAAAGAGAACTTACAGAAAATGCAAAAAAAATATGGATAGTAGCACCTATTCCTAGACAGTATGATAAAAAAGTAAAAACTATTGAAAATGGAGAAGAAATAGAAAAAATTGAAACAGTAAAATATAATGCTTATAGATATGTGTATGTTTATGATATATCACATACTACTGGAAAAGCTATACCATTACAATCTGAAAGAATAAATTGTGATGATAAAGCTTCTTTTTATAACAAATTAAAAGAATTTAGTAATGTTCCAGTTATAGAGAAAGAGTTATTTGGAGGCACATTAGGCTATTATAGTGAAAAAGAAAATTTAATTGCTATAAAAAATACCTTATCTATAAATGATAAAGCATCAGTTTTATTACATGAAATAGCCCATAGCCTATATGATGATTTTGACTATTCAAAAGATAGAGATTTATCTGAAGTATTTGTTGAATCAGTTGCCTATATTGTAGCTGATCACTTTGGATTAGATACATCACATTGTAGTTTTAACTATATTATTAAATGGGCTAAAGGCGAAACTAAAACAGTCCTCGAATTAGGTGGAAAAATACAAAAATGTGCAAATGAATTTATTGAAAAATTAGAAAATTTTGAAATGCAAGAATTACAACTTGCAGCATAGGAGGAAAAAATGCAAAGTATTGTTAGTTATAAGGACAGAGGAAACTTTGGTGATTCAAAATATAGAGGCAATTGTACAGGATATATCATTAAAGATTTACTTAATCAATTTTACCATACTTCTAAACCTAAAAAATTTATTGAAATATTTAGTGGTGGGGGCACTGGAAAAGATGTCGCAAAAGAGCTTAATATAACAAATAGTCTGCATTTAGACTTGAATAATGGATGGGATGCTCTAATAGATGAAATACCAAGTGGTAGTGATTTTATATTCTCCCATCCGCCCTATTGGGATATTATCTCTTATGCAAAACAGAGAAAATCATATAATGAAAATGATCTGTCTAATCAAATGCCTTATGATGAATTTATACAAAAACTTAATCTAGTAAATGAAAAAATCTATCATTCCCTATTATACGGTGGTAGACATGCAATTTTAATTGGAGATATTAGAAAACAAGGAAAGTATTATAGCATAATGAAAGATATGGATTGGTATGGTGATTTAGAAAGCCATATTATAAAAGTTCAATATAATTGCTTATCTGATAATAAAATTTATTCTAATCAAAATTTTATACCTATTAAACATGAGCATTTATTGATATTTAAGAAAAATCGTGTATGGTTATTTAGCAAAAAAGAAACTAATACGCTCCAGATAAATATTATGGAAGTTACTAATATTACTTGGAGAGACTTAATACAAGCTACACTTGAATTTATGAGAAACAGAGCAAGTATAGATGAAATCTATAATATTTTAATAAAATCAAAAAAAGCACAAAACAATAACCATGTGAGGGAAAAAATAAGACAAACATTAAACAATAATTCTAATTTTAAAAAAGTGGATAACGAATGGATGCTATGTATTAAATAGAAAGGAGATCTAAGAATGAAAAATGTTACAATAGATGAATTATACGATAAAATTGAAAGGTTAGAATACGAAAAAATGGCTTATTTAGAAGTAAATGACAAAGCAGGTGCTAGGAGAATGGCTAGACAAATTGAACAAATAGAATTACAGATTGATATTTCTAATTACAACAAAATAAAGCAAGAATTAGAAATATACAAAAAAGTTGTACGCAACTATCCAGGTTTACAACTTGAAATAAAAAATAAATTGACTGAGCAAAAAATAATATGAAAGGAAAATTAAATATGGATGTATTAGATTATCAAGAAGTAAAAAAACATGTAAATATTTTAAATGTAGCATATCAGTTATGTTTAGAAATAACAGATGATAAACATACAGAAATAAAAGCAATTTGTCCATTTTGCGGATATAATAAAAATTCAAAAATTGCTACATTAAGTTTAAATACTACAAACAACAAATATTGTTGTAGTCGTTGTGGCGCAGGCCGGATATTCAGTAGGACTATATGCTCGTGTTAAAGGTATAGATAATAAGAAAGCATATAGAGAATTGTTAGATAGAGAATGTTTTTCTATTCAAAAAAGTAACATAACAATAAGTCCTATAAATGAAATTGCAGATATAGATAAAAGAGATGCAGTTTATAGAACTTTTTTAAATATGCTAAAACTTGAAAAAAGCTCAAGATTAGCACTAAATAGACTTGGATTTTTAAATTCTACTATTGAAGAACAGATGTATAGAACAATACCCAACAAAAGTATTCATAGAAGGTTAATTGCATATAGATTGTCAAAGATGTATGATTTATCTGGAATACCTGGATTTTATCAAGAGGCAGATTTTAGATGGACTTTTTCTGCAGGTAAAGGAATATTTATACCAATATTTGATGAAGAACATAAAATACAAGCATTATCAATACATTTGGATAAGCCTTTTAATAATACAAAAGACATGTGGTTTTCTAGTAAAGATAAAATTAACGGTACGGGGACTAAAAATCTATTAAGCAAAAATAATATTGATGAAAATACTAATACTGTTGTACTAACTGATAATTTCTTGTTAGGAAACTATATTAAGGCAAGTTTGAATGTACCAATGATTGCATTTTCTAATATTAGTAATTCCTATCAAATATTAAAAGTTATTGAATCTACTAATGTTGATAATATTATATTTGCTTTTAAAATTGGTCAGAATGATAATTTAGACTATATTATAAATAGGGTTTTTAAAGATTTAATACCACTTGGTTATAACCTCGAAACTAAAGCTATAACTGATTTTAAAGAAGTATTGGATAAAGATTTTTTAACATTATATTCATTAAGAAAAGTCGCATAATTTATGTGTAAAAAGAATTATAAAAATAGCCTACTCTTATTTTAGAGTAAGCTATTTTTTTGAGTTTTATACCAATATTTGCTAATTGATTTTTTTATTAAACTTGCATACTATTGTATAAATAATAAATTTCAAACTTGGTTTTAAATTTTCATCAATAGAAAAATAATTACTAATAATACTTATTTTTGTATTATTATACATTGTTTTTAATACTTGTTCAATGCACCATTTAACTTTAAAAAAAGATTTTTCATTATATTTTTTTGCTATTTGTGGAAAAACATTTTTACTTAAATTATCTAATGCGTTTTCATCTTTTATACATATAAATATTGCATCACATAAATATTTAAAGCCTTTTGTTTCTCTTTTAAAATTAAATTTTGAAAGTTCGTTATATATAAATTTTTTTATATCATTATCATTCATATTACTCCTCCTTAATAAGTAGGTTTTGTCCGGGGTATATTTGATTCGGATCATCTCCAATTATGTCCTTATTTAGTTCATAAATTTTTTTCCAATTTACATTATATTTCTTTGCTAGTAGGGTAAGCGTATCACCTTTTACAACAACATGGTATACAGTATTAGTACTATTGGTTAAATGATTTAAATTAGCTTTTTTAATTATGTTTTTATAATCATATATAGAATAATTCAAATCAACATTGCCAGAAATTCCTGTAATTTTTCCTTTATCAGAAAATTGCCACATACCATAGCTTTTGTTATAGGTACAATTATTTCCCCATTGAGCAACCCATTTATCAAATCTATCTAATTTTTCACTATTTATTTTATTATTAAGCCAGTCCAAATTAGCATATATACCGGTATAGTAACCTGCATCTTCAATAATACTACAAAATTTCTCACATATATTTATACAAGTTTCATTACTAACATTTCTTTTACTTTTGTATCCATCAGCGTCTTCCATATCTAAAAATATAGGATATTCAATTTTTAAATCTTTAATATTTCTAAGGACAAATTCTGCTTCTTTTTGTGCATCTTCGATATTAGTAGCATAAGAATAATGATATAGTCCAATAGGAATATCATTATTTATAGCATTTTTATAGTTTATTTTGAATTTATTGTCAATTTGACTTTGATTTTTTCCATATCCAAATCTTAATATAATAAATTGTATTCCTGAATTTTTTACTTGCAACATATTTACATTTCCGTTATGTTCGGAAATATCAATACCTTTTAACATAAACTCACCTTCTCACATAGAAAAATACAAGGTTTATTAAAATATAGTATAATAAACCTTGTATTTAATTTTAAAAATTATTATTTTTTTGATTTTGCATATTGTAATATTATAAAAATTATAGGAAGTATAGAAATATAGTTTAAAATCAATAATATCTTTTCAATATTAACTGCATTATTTTTTAGATATTCCATGATTTTGTAATCATGATTATCATTCTTTATAGTTTGTTCTACAAAATTATTATCGTCAAAAGTAATTTTTAGTGTTGAATATCTGCTCATTGTAGGTTTTATAAGTTCAATCTTTTTGAAATTAGGATTATCAACTATAAAATCATCTTCTTTTAAAACTTTAATAATAGCATTTCTATTTTTATCATTAACATATAGTAAATATTGTTTAGGATATGAAAATCTGAATATTAATACAATAATTGGTAATAACACTATTATTATTGCAATAAAACCACATATCGTAGATTGGATTATTCTATTCATATTTAGTTCCTTTCTATATAAATATACTTCTTATTGTAACATATTATTTTTTCTTTTACAATATTACATTCTTAATATTTTTAATCTAAATGCTCTTGCTGCTTTTGCTCCCCAAACTGACTCTTCCCAGTCTCCCCAATGTAATTGGAAGAATGCTAATAGTGATGGAGTTTTCATTTCTTTTGCTGTATATTGTCGTGCAATATATTCTAGTTTATCTTCATTACTTGCTCCACTTGGAAATGCTATTTTTGTACTTGTACGAATAACATTAGATATAAATTGACTTATTCTTGAGCCATCGCCACCGTTGTCATAATAGTTTTTTAATACAGTATATATTGGTGCACCTGCTAAATTTGTTGCTAAGTTTACAGCATCTATATCTTGATACAAATCTTCAAAGTCAAAATATGTATTATTTGGTTTTTCAAACCCTGTGTTTGCACTTGCATTAGCTGCAGCTAGTTCTGCTTTTGTACATCCAATTAATTGGCTTAGAGTATCTGTAGAATAATTATATTTAGAATTATCTGTTTTGTATTTCTTTTGACATTGAGCAAGGAATGAAATTAAATCACCAGCCCATCCAGATAAATCTAAACAATAAGGATCTGTTTGATTAATTTGAGTTAAAGTAGTAACAGCCCAATGAGCTAATCCTATAGAATCATTCAAATTTTTTACAAATACTTTCATATTTGAAATATCTAAATCGCCAACAGCATGTTTTTTTACATATTTATAGAAATCTGTTTTAGCAGTAGATGCTGAAATAACATCAAATGGAATATCTGTTATACTACCAGCAGAACTATAATCTTCGTGTCTTAAATAATCCAAAACTAATTTATTATTTTCTAAAACATCATCAGAATCATTCCAGTTTTTAGCAAAATTATAAATTTCTTCTAGTTTTTCATATAGTTCATCATTTTTTCCTTTTGTAATTGTTGTTGTTGATCTATCAAGCAACAAATTGGTTGTTGCAGTAAATAATTTATCACTATATAAATCTATATTACTAGATGAGTAATTAGTTGTTGGTGGAAATTCCAATAATGCACTTCTTGCACCTAAACCTGGTTTATTTGCATTTGTTGATGCAATAGTTGGTTTATTTTCAGCCCAAGTTGTTAAATAACCAGATGCAACTCCTAAATTTTTCTTCCTAAAAGAACTATTTAGGGATTTAAATGTACCAACAAAATAATCTGCTAATTCTGAACTATTTGTTATAAAACTATTTTCCCATCCATGTATATCTAATAGTATATTTTCATTTGAACTTCTATTTCCCATTAAACAATTTCTTAAATTTACTAATTCAGCACCATTTAAAGATGTTGAAGTTGTTTTATTTCTTGGATTTGTAAATTCAACAAAGTTCCCTGGAAAAGAACGGTTTGGATCTACTCCATTATACAAACATCTTCCAAATGAATTGTTACTATAACCATTTACAATACCATCTAAGTTAACTCCTGGAAATAAAAATATAGTCCAATTATTTAAAATTGTATTTCTGTTTTCAGCATTCATATTATTAAATTTATTAATAAAACTTTTTGCAATTTTTAATAATATATTACCATCTCCATGATAGAATGAACCATCTGATTTTTTTCCATCTTCCCATCCATGTAATGCAAAAACTAGAAAAATATGTTTTGGACCAGAACCAGCTCTTAAATAATGCATTGGACGCTCTAATTGAGTATATCCATATCTTACTTTCGTAAATATACTATCTGAGTTAAATTCTTCAATGGTATTATTTTCTAAAGTTAATAATCCTAAATTAGCTTTGTTTGGATCAATATATCCTCTCTTTAATAGCCCTGTGCTTGATACTACATATTCTATACATGTTAAATCTGCATAAGAATCATTATTAGTCCAGAAGCATGTTATATTTTCACAATTTACAGAACCAATTTTTGCATATGATGTTGAAGGTCCTCCATAAACGGCAACACTTTGACTTTCATCATTAATATGACAATCAGAATTGCTTGGAGTTTTATAGAAATCATTAAAATATGTTCCAGAAGTATAATCTCTTGGATCAACTTTTGTCCAATCAACATATCCTCTTTTTCTACCTTTTGTGGTATTATATTCTACATATATCCAATTACTTTCTTTTGCCAATAAACTCATTAATTCGTTTTGATAAATTGTTCCAAAATGAGCATAAGTGTTGCTAGAAGGTCCACCATATACTGGTATATTTTCTTTAGCTACACACACTATAGTTTCGCAAGGGAATTTTAGATATTTTGAATATACATAACCTCTCTTAGTTCCACTAGATGTTGCGTATTCTATAAAGGCAACTTCATTGTTTCCCATATTATAAGAAAATAAAAATGTACAACCCTCATGTTTAAATAAAGTACCAACAGGTGCAGTTAGACTAAAATCATCGCAAGTTCTAACATCTAATTCTGTTGTTGCATAACAATATCCACCATAAAAATCTTCTTCAGTTAGCTCTCCACCGGAATATGAAGAAACTACACTGGCAGGAATATATCCAGTTTTATGTTTTCCTGTACTAGTTACAAGATATTCAATATGATACCAACCCATAGATCTTGCTAATATATAAACAGGATCTTCACCAGCATCTATACTTCCAACTTTTGCATAATTACTTGAATCTGGTCCATGATATACATTTGAACTTGTTCCAATAACTGCTTTTATAGCTGTTGAAGATAATAATGCAATTCCATCATTTTCATGTGTTATAAAAAGTGCTTTTGTTAATCTATCAGCTAATGCAATATCTTCTAAATTATCTTTTTCACAAAAATCTTTATCAATTAAAATAAGTCTTTCTGTATTATCTTCAGAAATATACATTTCAATAACATTTTCAACATTTTCACTTAATGCTATTAATATTTTTCTGTTTTCTTTTATTGCACAATCTATTTCTTCGTCAAGCAAAGTATTTTTTATTTCTTGTTCATTTTTTTCTTTTTCTAGTTTATTGTCATTTAATATATAATTTTGGTTTGTGTTAGCATTTATAAAGTTTAAAATTTTTTCTTTATCTTCACTTTTTAAAGTTATTCCATCTACTATATTTTCACCTCCAATTTGTTCTAATTTTTGATTAAACATATTGTTTTTTCTCATGTCTATCAAACCTTCTTTCTTTATATATTTAGAATTTTTATATTCTATAAAACTATTATAATTTCAAATTTTAATTTTTCTTAAAAAGTAGTCTTTTGTGGATTGAAATCAAAAAAGAAAGCTATTCGCCTTCTTTTTTGTCATCATTTGTTAATGCTTTTGATTTGCTTTTTAAAACAGATTCATATACATTTAACCCTTTGGTAAGTATTTCTGGTACATCAATTCCAATTTCGACTAAATTTTCAATTATACTTCTACTCTCATTTATAATTAAACATGCTAATGTGAACCATCCAAAAAGCATCACAAACTCTAAATTAATATTTAATTTTGAACCAATTTGCATCAATAAAAAGGAAATCAAAAAAGCAATTAGTATTAGAATCCAATAGCAAACTTTTTTTACAATTCCCAATAGCCCTTTATTAGAACTCTCTGTATGAGTTACTTTCGATTTTATAGTTCCTGTTACATAGTCTAATATATTTAATATAAGATATCCCAAAAATAAAATCCATTCTATTCCAAAAAATGATGTTAATGTTGTAGAAATAATGCTTAATGTAGCAGATATTTTATTAAAAATTTTTAAAAATTCTGTATCCATATTAAACCTCCTAAACATTTTTTTATTATTTTAATACTTATTTTTAGAATGGAACTAAATTATAGTTTTTTATGGTTTTTTATAGGTTATTTTTTTCTTTTATTTAATATTTTCATATCAGGATAAACACAATAGGCAAATTGAGTATTACAAACAATGTTATTTAAACAACTATCATCTTTAAATAATAAAATAAATCTATCTGCTTCAGGAATAGCAGGACTATTTATTTTTAATAATTTCAAAATTCCTTTTTCATTGGATTTATCTGTTACAATTATATTGTATAACAAATTTTCTTTACTTAAAAAAGTAATATACACAGGATCAAACCCTCTATGAAAATATCTATATCTATTTTTGTATTTACACAAAATATCTAGTGCATAAATTGTTTTCATATCAATTCTTGCAGTATTATAAACAAAAATATCTCCTTTTTTTGAAATGATATTATTTGATAGTATATTTTTAAAATTATCATGTGGCTTATTAAACAGTATTTGTAATTGCTTCAATGTAGCACAGCCAAAATCTTGTATAAAATTTATAATTTTTAATTCATCATTCATTAAAAAACCTCCTGTATAAAACTAAATTATTCTCATTAAATAACTATATATAAATTTTTTATTTTCGTTAATTTCAGTAATTTTTATTAACACTTTATCCTTAAAATGTGGATAATTGTTAAATCTTGCAGGAACTCTACACAATGTTGTAACTTTTGAATTATCTAATTGTACTAATATTCCAGAATTACCTTTTGGAAATGCAATTACTGTTCCTGTGTATTCGCCATTAAGAACAATATATTTTCGTATATTTTTAAATGGATTTTCTTCAAATTCTTTTGCAGATAATTCGTATACATTATTTGATATATCTAACTTTTTTATTTTTACTCTTAAATATTCTCCAACTTTGTATAAGTCTTTGCAATTTACAATATAAATATGTTGCAAATTTTGAGCCTTTATAATTACTTCTTTTCCATACATGTCGACTAAAATATGTTTAACTCCAACTGCAATAATTCGTACTTTTATTGTATCATTTTGTTTTAATTTTGGAATTTCTATATTTGATCTTAATTCCATTGCATCAATTCTACTTGCTATTGCTATATTTGAAATACTGTCATATTCAAGTACAATAAAATCAATTTCTGCTCCTAACATTCCTCTGATTATTGATTTACTTGTACTTTTTTGCACTAACAAATTTACAGGAATAAGAATTTTTATATCATAGTACCAAACAATGGCACAGGAAATATGTTCATTTTTTAGATAATATTCATCTTCAATACCTGTAATCATTCCGTGTTAGTATTCTTTTTTCTTCTTTACTTCTTAAAATCTCTTTTATATGTGTATCTTCCAATATTTCACCACCTTAAAAGCATCTATCATTATTGATAAATGTTTGAAATTTAGAAATTATCAAATGTAATTTCTTCATATTCTTGCTTTTTTCTTGCTTTTTTTTCTTCAGTAATATTTTCTTTTTCCTTCTTTTTAGGGATTATTTTAGTAATTTCTATATTATTATTCCATTCTGGAATATATGTAAGAACAGAAACATCTTGCAGTTTTTTTGCAAGTGGATGCTCTGTATATATCATTTTCTGTAATAATAATGGTTTATTACCTCTAATAATAGCCATTAGCTTAAAACTTGGTATTCTAATTATTTCATCAGGATTTAATAAATTTCTTTCTAATGTAGATATATTTTTTTGTCCAAATTCTAATTCCCCATCAATACCAACTTCTTTTTTTATACTTTGGGTTTCTGCTGTTGCTACTCCAAGCAAATCACAAAAGTACATTGCAGTCAAAGTATCAGTAGTACCCAGATTTAGTTTTATATCTGTATTACCAAGAATTTCATCAGCGAGACCATTGGGATAACGATTATTTAATTGGCCAATATTTTGTAGTATTGGAATTAATGCAAGTCCGTCTACTACGAACTGTTGATATTTTTTTATTGAAATCTGGTATTTGACAAATATTTGCAAACTCATCTAAAAAGAAGAATACATCAACTTTACATCTTCCACTTTCAGTTGAATCAGCATATTTTACAAGCTTTATAAACAAAAATGTAAAAAATAGAGAGACTAAAAAATCTCTACTTGAATCCATATCACTTGTTATTACATAATAAATACAAGGCTCTTTTCCTGGCAAAGTCAAATCAATGTCTGTATGATTAGTAAGTTCTTGTAATTCTTTATTTTGAAATGCTTGCAGTCTAGTACCAAGACCTGTCAAAACAGATGCTTTTATTGTATCAGAACCGACTAGCAAATATATTGTAACTCATTCTTGCAGGACTTTCTTGTGGAAGTCTTTTGAACATTGTATCAAGTGTTGCAATATCTCCACTTGCAATGATTTTATAAATATCCGTCAATGTATTTTGCTCTAATTTATTCTCCATAAAATAGAACTCAAACGCTTTTAGTAAATTTTCTTCAGCTCTTGGCCAGAAATCATCTTTTCCAGTTTTCTTTTGTGTACCACTAATTATCACATTTGAACTTGTTTGTATGTCTGTAATATCTTCATTTTCACCTAATGGATTCCACCTGTCAGAGTGAGCCATATTATTAAGATTAAATACTTTTACAACATATCCATTATCTCTAAATAATTTATTTGTTTTTCTATAAATTTCGCCCTTTGCATCAGTAACAATGATAGATTTTTTGTATTTAAAAAGCTCAAGCAAATTAGTTATTAAAAAACCTATTGTCTTCATACTGCCGCTGGAGCCAAACACAGCTATATTTTTATTGAAGTAACTATCAAAAGGTAATTTAACAATATCATTATTTGATTTTCCAAGTATAATACCTGGTGTTTCATTTTTTCCTAAGACTTTTTCAATTTCATCTTCTGACATCCAATCTGCAGTTCCATGTGTTCCATCTTCTTTTTTTAATTTAATGCCCTTTATTTCATCTTTTTTGTAACAGATAACTAATTTTATACATACCATTATTAAAATTGAAATAAGAGCAATTATGGAGCAAATAATGGCATAATATAAATTGCTAACAATAATATTTTGATTAAAACAATTATTTAATATTTTTATATATGAATTTATATTGAAATCTAATATTAAATTTAAAATGCCTAACATTATTGATAAAATATATATGATATTTTTTTTATTCATAAAAATTAATTTCCTTTTCTATAAAATTATCAATGTCTATTAAGTGAAAATTACAAGTATTCAGCTCATTCTTTATGTATTTAACAATAGATTCAGGACATACAATATCTACTTTTTTATTTATATTATTTTGTATAAATGTACTAATTCTATTTATTTTTTCAGTATCTATAAAATAGAAATTGGAAACATACAAATTTTTATGATCAGTATAATCACAAAAATTTAATTCTGATAATGCTAAATTCTCTTTAAAACTTATATTTAAAATTTTAAGCCAATTTATTTGTTGTAAATATTTTAATTTTTTCAATGATTCGTCCGTATCTTCACAAATAATTACAGAATTAAGTCCAAAAGAAAATTTTAAGAAATTAATTCTTGATATATCATCAATAAGAATAACTACATTTTTGTATTTTAATTCTTTTTGAAGATCATATATAACCGAATTTAAGTATTTATCAGTATGACTATTTGAAATGTGGTATGTTAAGTATTTTGTACCAAATATATTTAAAATTCCTATATATTTTCTTGAACTTTCTGTAAATGCTGTTTTATCTTTTATTTGAAAAGAGGGAATAAAAGTAGCATTAGAATGTTTAAAAATTGCCGCTAAATGACTCATAAATTTCAGTCTATTAGCGTATTTTTCTTGATATCTTAGTTTATTCGTTTCAATTCCTAATATCTTCATAAAATTATAGCCATCTTCACCAAGTACGAGAAATTTTTTATACCTTCTTAAAATATTATTTTGAATAAGTTTAGCAATTCTTTTAGGATAATATGTAGTATTAAAAAAGTATGGCAAATCTTTTGGTGAAAGGTATTGATATGTGTTTATAAATTTAACTAAATCTATCTCATTTTTATCTGTCGGAAATATACTTTTAATTTTAACCACCTGCCTTATAATTTTTTTCTCATAATGGTTCATGGGTAGCAATGTGAGAGCTTACGCTCACACACACCTACCCTATGAAGAAAAATATGTCATTAAAAACTTTAAAACCTTGTAATTTAAGCCTTTTGACAAATAAAAAAATGTCATATTTTTTTTAAAAAAATTAAATAAAAAAATGACATTTTAATCTAACATATTTTTGAATAAATTTACCGAATTATTTACATCAGTAATGTACACTTCTGTATGTGGATTTTCTCCTTTTTCTCCTCTAGCACAATAAAAAACTTTATTTATATTATCATCTTTAATGACATTGCTTATTATTAAGCTATCAAAAATTGGTTTTATAAATTTATTATCAATATCCCAATTTTCAACTATATCAAAAATTTTGATATAGATAAATACTTGCGAATCAAAAATATTATTATAATCTTTTACCTTATCAGCAATATTTAAAAGAATATTTTTATATGCATGTGTTTTCAAATTTTTATAAGATGGCATAACTTCTGGTATATAAATTTTAAGTATATTATCTTCAAACTTCGCCTTATATTCATCACTAATAGTTGCAATTTTTTGTGTTCCATAAGTTACTGTTTTATTATATAACTTGATTTGATTTAATATGCTGTATCTTCTTTTTTCTAAATTTCTCAAAAAAGATTCTATTTGTAAATTATTTGGATTTTGCACTAATGTTAAAGAGTGTATATTATTTTCTAAATTTAATAAATCATCTAATAAATCTTTTGTTAAAATCATAATAAGATCCTTTCTAAATTAAATAAAATAGGGCAAATTTAAAATAATAACTATTCTTCTGTTTCTTCTAAAGCATCATAAGCTTCAAAAATCTCTTTTGTTAATAATTCTCTTGTTTCTTGATTAAGTGGATGGCATAAATCTCGATATGCTCTTTTTCCTTGTCTTAATTTTCTTGAAGGCATTGCAACAAACCTTCCATTTCTTTCATTTTCTAATATTTTAATACCTCTAATAATGAAAGAGTTATTAAAAACAATATTTGCATATCCTATTAAAGCTCCCCTTTTTTCAATTTTAAAAATTTTAATATCTGTAATTTCCATAATACAAATCCTCCTATAAATTTATTTTTGAAGGGCAATTTTAAGGAAGATTAAAAACTTATTTTATTTACCTGTTCTAGGCAATACAACTTCATGTTTTTCTTCTGGAATATGTGTAATTGTAGTCCATTTGCTATTAGCTTCAGCAGTTACTCCAAAATATGTACCAATGCTTTTTGTGTGATTTGTAAAAGTATCATTTTCTTTTAGTGTATCAAAAGACTTACAATTCATTGTTGGAGATGTACTTTCTCTAAATCCTTTTTCAACTTTTCCAAAATCAAACATTGTTTCTGTAATGTATTCATCATCTGCAAGTGTAATTTGTGTAAAATCTAAATCGTAATTTTCATTTGTACTTAAATTTTCTTTAAATAGAACATAATCATCTGTTTTATTTGTCTTATAATATACTTTATAAGTTAAGTCTTGATTCCAAGTACCAGTAGTCATTTTTTGTAATCTTATATAATCTGTTGGAATATAATCATACCATTTAAAATTGTCTAAATAAACATTAGAGTTATTGGCTACATTAGAAAATTCATAATTTACATTTTCACCTGGTTTTATTTCAGTAGTTCCTGTTTTATCTACATCTACAGTTATATCAGTTGGCTCATTTTTAATTGTTTTCTTAATAGTTTCACCATTTTTAGCAATTTCAAATTCAAATGTATCTTCATTCAATAAATAATAATTTGATCCTGTTTCTAATTCTTTTAAGTAGTATTTTCCTTTGTATAAATCTTGACTTGTTGCAATACCATCTTTGTCTGTAACTAATGTTTCAATTAAATTGTTATTTTCGTCATATAATCCAAATTTTGCACCTTCTAATTTTTTATTTTCATCTTTTGAATCAACCTTTGTAATTTCAACTTTTCCTTTTATTCTTTCGTTTTCAAATTTGATATTTGTAATTTGATTTTCTTTTAATTCTATTGTTTCTACTTTATCAGATAAAACATAAGTATCTAATGTTTTAGTTTCTCTTAATTTTAGTTTAGCAAAATCTCTTATTGCATATCTTGAAGTTAAGGCTTCACCGTTTTCATCTGTAATGATTTTCTCTAATACTTTGTCGTTTTCATCTAATACTTCAAATTCAACGCCTTCAAGTTTTACTTCGTTATTATCTTTATCAACTTTTATTACTTTTACTTGACCTTTTTTAAGTTCATTTTCAATATTTTTTGTAGTTTCTTTGTCCCATTCTACTTTTATTTCTGTATCATTAGCAAGGTTGTACCATTTGTTAGTTTTTGTTTCTATTAGTTTATAATTTCCTGTACGAAGATTTTTTATTTCCAATTCACCATTTACATCTGTATAATATGTTCCAATGATTTTCTTAAATTCTTCAGAATATAGTTTAAATTCTACATTTCCTAATACAACTTTTTTATTATCTTTATCTATTTTATATACTTTAATATTTCCTTTTTTATGTTCATTTGTAATTGTTTGAGTATTAGTTTGGTTATACTCTACATTCACATCAAATGATTTTTCACTTAGTATGTAATTATCATTTGTAGATATTTCCTTTAAAACATAATTTCCTTGATATAAATTTGAGAAAGAGGCTTCACCATTTTTGTTAGTTGTACTATTAGCAATTACAGTTCCATCTTGTTTAGTAAGTTGGAATGTAACTCCTTCTATTGGTTGGTTAGTATCTACATCATTTTTTACTATTTTTATTTTTCCTGTATTTGTTTTAATTTTTAGAGTTCCTGTACCAAATATATCTCCATATGGATCTGTTGTTATTGCATAATTTTGTGTTCCATCAATTCTTGTTTTACCATAAAAAATCGGATAAATCTTAGAACTAGCTTGTATTGTAAATAATATATCTATGTCAGCATTCATTGAAGTTTTTGGTATTTTTACTTTAAAATTTGAATTTCCATCAAAAGTGTTTGTTTCTTCATTATTCATATTGGTTATTTTAGCACCTGATGGCATTCCATTTGTTGCAGTAATTATATAACTTCTAGTATTAGCACCACAATTTGTAGTAAATTCTTGGGTGTAATATTCACCATCACTTTTTAACGCACCAACTTTACTTGTAGATATTCCAGCGGTATATGGAGTTTGTGTTCCATTTCTTCCAATATCTACTAAATTTTTTATTGCATTGGCAATTTTGGTTCCACGTTCGTCTCCACCACGATATCTACTTGTCGCATCCCAATTGTATAAGATACAATAAACGGCCTGTTTTGTTGCCACAAAGGCATCATATTCATTCTCTACACCAAGTTCAGCAGGTGTTTTATATGGGTATGCATTTATAATTGTTCTCCAAACTCTCACATCATCTAAGGTTTTTGTTAAATCAACAGTATAATTATGTTCTTCGCCAACCCCATGAAGTTCACGGTCTAGGCAATAAGCTGGGTATTCTTTTCCTGCTTCAGTATGTGTTACATAAGTACATATAATATAACTCCATCTGCTATGTGCTTCATCCCAATATTGCACATGATATCCACAATCTCCTTTATTCTCTAAATAGGCATCATTTCCAACGCTTTTTGCAAATACTATATTAGAAAGAGATGAAAGAATTGTTGTTAATAGCATTAAAATTGCTATTGCTTTTTTTGTTATTTTATTTTTCATTTTAAAAATCCTCCTTATTTTTGACATATTAAAAGACACTTTATAAAGTGCCTTTGTTTATAATATATAGCATTCTGTCATTATTAAATTTCCATTCACATAATAATCTTCAGCATAAATTCTTATTGTTCCAAATTTATATGTTATATAGCTCTTAACTCTATTTTCGGTATAAGTAAATTGATTTGTTTGTGCTTTTATTGAACTATCTACCACAATATTGTATCCATACTGTTTCATAAAATCAGATTCATTATTTTGTATAACATTTTTAATTTTGTTTATCATAGCATCATTTTTTACATATTTTTCAGTATTAGTGCTAGGTGTACTTTGACTAGGCTTTGGATCTTCTTTTATTTCTTCTTTTTTTGGTGTTTCAATAATAGTAGTTGTTGTTGTATTTTCTACTTGTTTTGGAGTTTCCGTTTTCTTAGTTTCTGTTTGTGTAGTTTTTGCTTTTGATTCAATTGACTTAGTATTTGTTTTTTCTGAGCTTGTTTTTGAACTTGCTTCAGCAACATTTTTTGAATCTTCTTTTTCTTCTTGAACAATAGAAGTATTAATTTCTTTTTGATTTTCATCTTCATTTGATATAGATTTTTCTTCTTGAACTTCTGGAATTTCTACATCAGTTGTATTTTCTATTATTTCATTTTGTATTTCTTCAGATTCTAGAGATTTACTACTTTCTAATTTTTGACTGTTCTTGCTATATAAATATAATGCTACACAAATAATAATTATAAAAATTAAAATACTACTAATTATTATGCAAATTTTCTTCTTATTCATAAAACATCACCCTTTCATAATTTATATTTATTCTAGGGTAACATCATTTATATTGTTTTGACAATGCTCAAAAGAAAAAAATTTTATTTTATTTCTTTTGCTTGAACGCAAAGTCTTAAATTTTTTTGTCCTTTTACACAAGTAATAAGTGTCAAAGTATTAGTATCAGTATTTTCCAAAGAGCTCCAATCAGTTTCACTAATTTTTGAAATATTACTTACTTCATATTCTTTTGTTCCTAAAAAGCAAGTATAATGTATTTTATCTCCAGCAGATAATGTATGTAATTTAGCCCAATATGAATTGCTATTGTGTGCTGCTAAACATACATTTCCATCGATATATGGTGTATTTTCAAAATGTCCGACTCCTTTTGAAAGAGTTTGCATAGAAGTTCCTTCATAAATTAACCCTTCAAAATTAATCTTATCAATTTTTATAACTCCAAGTACATTTTCTCCATCAATATGTAACATTAAATTATCAGTCGAATCTGATTCAATATTGTTATTTTCAGTATCTAGTCTGTTTTGTGTATTATCATTTGAATATTCTTCATACACATAGTTTATTTTATTTTTATTCATAAAATATTTAACTATAAAAAATGTAGATATTGTTGCAATAATTATAAGAACGACTGTAATTGATATTATAATTACTTTTTTGTGCAAAACTAAAAATCCTCCTTCCATTAAAATTTTGAAATGTAGTTATATCACCGCCTTTCAATTAGAATAGTTAAAATACTTTAATTCAAGTATTTTTCTATATACTTTGAAATTTCAGAAAATGGTGTAGCAATGCTGATTTCTTTTTTTATATCTTCAATTTCAAAAGGATCAAAAATAAAGTCATATATTCCTAAAAAAAGAGCATCTTTTAATTCTGGTACTTGTGCATTTTCAAGAATTAAAATTACTCTTATATTTTTTTCTCTAACTTTAAACATAAAGTCTTTAAAATTATATTTATTTGGTTGTAATGTAGCAATTAAGATATTAGCTTCTTTCTCTTCCAATATATAATCTGGATAATATACAACTCTACTATTTTCAATATTTTTGTTCAAATCTTTGTTTAATATTTCATTATCTGTGAAAATTAAAACCATTTTTAAAACCTCCTATTTAAAATAAGTTTCAGGATCTACAAAACTTCTATTTATTCTAACCTCAAAATGAGCATGAGCACCTGTTGAATATCCTGTTGACCCAACTTTTAAAACAGGATCTCCTTGTTTTACTTGTTGACCTGTTTGTACTAATATTTCAGAGCCATGTGCATATAAAGTTACAATATTGTTTCCGATGGTCTATCATTACCATATTTCCATACGCATTACTATATTTTGCTGTTGTAACAATACCATCAGCCATAGCCACAAAATTTGCTCCGATGGGCGCTCCGACATCTGTGCCACTATGCAATTTGTAAACTCCAGTTATAGGATGTGTTCTCATTCCAAAATGTGATGTAATTAATGTATAACCAGGTATTGGCCAGGTAAACATACCAGTAGGAATAAGACCTTTTCCATCATTTATTATTGTACTCGGTGTTGTTTCTTTATCTTTTAGCCATTCTGCATATTGTGCTTCGTAATCTTCGCTTGAAAGTTTTTCAGCCATTTGCATATCATCTTCAGTTGTAAACATAGAGTCTACTACGGTACATACTGCTAAAACAATTAAAAAAATTACAATTAAAAATGGGATAAATGGTTTAATTATTTTAAAAACGATTTTCTTGAATTTCTTTTTGATTTCATTCTTCGTTTTTTCCTTTAAATTCATTTTCAGCCCCTTTCTGCAAACTATTTATATTGTTTAAATATTCAGTATTTTGCATAGACTTGTTATTTTTTGAAGATGGTTGTTTTTTATATTTGTATGAACTAAAATCTCCTTCAGCCATTTTTGCTCCTGCACTTAAATAAGCTTTTGTTCCTTTAAATCCAGCACTTGCAACATTCTTAACTACTGATTTTGGAGTTATTTTTCCATTGCTTATATTATCTTTGTTATCTATTTTTGATTTAGGCATTGTTACATTTTCCTGTTTATTTTCCTTTGTAGGTGTTATTACATCCCTTATAGGATTTATATTTCCATTGTAATCTTTCTCATCAGATAAGTTTGTTACTGGATTTATAAATGATTTTGCTCTTGATATAATGCCTTTTAGTCCATTATTAGAATTATTATCAGTTCCATTGTTAGATGATTTACTTGGAATATCAGGAGTTTTAAATTGTTCTTTAATAGCACCTAATCCAAAACCAAGCATAGCACCTGTTCCAAGAACTCTGTTTGTCATTTGCTCATTATCAATACCGGCAATTCTTGAAGTTAGATTTTGTAAACAATTTTGTAATGTATCAGCAAGTGGAAGAATCATCATAGCCCAAATTAAAGAAATGGCCCAGCCACCACCAGATGGCAAAAATGCAAGATATATTAAAAATAAAAAACAATATATAAATTGCATAAAAATATTCATAATAATTTGACCAGCCCAAATACTAGCAGCAGTTACATTTTTATTTATTATCCAAAGTCCAGCAGCCACAGGCGTAAAGATAGTAAATATTATAATTGTAAATTGTCTAACTATAAATTTAATATTTAATTTTACAAATAGATATATAAACATTGCAATTACAAGAGCTGTTGAGATTGCATTTCCAGTTTTTATACTCGTTAACATAGAATTTCCTAATGTCGCATCAAGTGTTCCAGTATTTGCAGCTGTAACTAATAAATATACCAGGCTATTATTCATATATAATAAAAATCTGATAAATAGGGGAGCAAGGGCTATTGCGACACCACCAAAACATAATCGCATCAAATTTTCTTTTACTTCATTTTTCCTAGTTGTATTCATACCTGCATTTATCATCTTAAAAGCCAATATAAATACTGCAATTAATATCAATGTTCCAGAAATAATACTAAAAATTTGATACCATTTCATAGTCTTAGACCATAATTCATTGGTAAAAGGTGATAAACTATCATTTGCCTGTTTGTTATTAAAAATAAGTTCGTCATAATCTTTAAATCCTACATTTGCTTTTTCTCCGTGTTGTAAAATCTAGGACTGTTTCAGCAATTCCACCAATGCATTCCGCAATGATTTTTTCAAATAAAGATCCATCTTCTTTTTTTATTTGTTTTTTTAGTTCAGGAGTTGCCCCAAAACATATAGGAGATAATAAAAAAAGCATTGTAACTACTATTACAAAACTCTTAAATAATTTATTCAATTTTTCTCACCTCCAGTTTTAAGTAAATACAAAGGTTTCTTCGTATTTTGTTATAACAAATTTTATTGCTGTAACTGTATTGTTAAGACTTATTACGCATTGCCCAGGAGTAGCAGCAGTCAGAAAATTTTTCGTGCCTTCAGATAAATTGAAAAAATCTACAACTTCATCGACTGATCCAGGACTTTGCTTAAATAAATATCTTGTTGAACATATATTTATAATGGTTTTTCCGTTCTTCAGAACTTAAAAATTCATCAATAAATTGGCTACCGAATGAATAATGGAACATTATACTTGCGACCGGCGGCGAGCAACATTGACAAGGAAGTCTGCGGATTCTTGATATTTTAAAAATAACCAGGCTTCATCACAAACTATGATTTTTTTCTTTTCTCTATTTTTTAGTACATATTTTTGCCACACCCAAGTTAAGATAACAAAAGAAGAATACAATTTTGTAAATTCATCTTTAATCTCACTCATATCAAAACAAATAATATCTTCAGAAGATGTAATTTTACTTTCACAATCGAAGATTCCCAAAGAATTACCTTTTAGGAAAGGTATTAAAATGTCAGCTAATTCCTTGCATTTGCCACGCTGTACTAATTTATCGTGAAAATTTGTAAGTGTAGGCATTTTCTTTTCTATTTTTCCTACTACATATTTACCATTATCAAGTTTTCCACCTTTTTTCTCATAAAGTGAATTTACATCACTTGTAATGCCTCTTTCACTATATAATTGATTTACTATTATCTCTATTTCAGTATTTTCTGTTCCTGTAAGTGTTCGACCATAATTTCTGCATATTGTTGCAATTAAGGCTCTAATTTCTGCCACTTTATCAAGTATATTTAAAAACTTCTCTTTGCCCTTAAAGTCTGCCTCTAGTTCAAAAGGATTTATTCCTGCTGGTTTTCCTTGCTCAATTTTTATTACTTTTCCACCAAGCATTTTAGTTAAATTGCTATATTCACCTTCAACATCAATAAAAAATGCTCCGCATCCAGTAGTAGCAATATTTCTGGCTGTTAGTGTTTTTAAGGCTACACTTTTGCCACCGACCAGAAGTACCACAAATAAATACATGAGGATTAGGGAGTGTAGGAGGCCCACAAAATGTATCAATGTAAACAGGTGCATTTGTATATATATTTCTACCAATAAAAATACCCTTATCATGTGATAAATTAGGTGTAGAAATAGGTATCAAAGTTGCAATACCGACCAGCTACCATATTTCGCTCATAGTTTGGAATAGGGTATTCATTGGTAGGAAGTATTGTTTTATATCCTTCTAACTGTCTAAAAGTTAGAGTTCTTATCATTGCAGTTTTTTTGTTTAATTCACTTTCTAATATTTTTGTTTTCTCGTTTAAATCTTTTAGACTTTCAGCATTTAGAGATATAAAAATTGTCGCATAAAATAGTTTATCTTGATTAGTTTGTATTAGCATTCGCAGATCTTCTAAATCCCCAATTTGTTTTTCTAATTCTGGCAAATGCAATATATTACCTTGCCTTGAATAAGTTGCATACTCACTTTGTGCTTGTACTAATTTTTTGGTTAATTGATTTATAACATTTCCATTGATAGATGGCTCTATTTTTACAGAAATATTTATATTTCCAATAGCAAATAAATCATCCAGCCAACTGATCCATGTTTGTTCTGGATAAATTGTCATAACAAATATTCTAGTAAATTTGTTATATCCAAGTTTCAAATAATCTACCTTTTCTTGTAATTCATCAGGAATCAGTAAATCGGAAAGCTTAGGTACATTTTCAAATATGTTTATTTCTTTTGACTTTTTGTTTTTTCCCAACATATAATTCTTTTCCACCTCCTTGTAAATTGCTAATATTTATGGTTGAATTTTTATTTAATTCTTTATAAATTAAATCGTAAATTTCATCTTCAGTTAAAACTTCACATACTATCTTTGCTCTTAATAAACTACTTGTAAAAGATAGTGTTTTTCTGTTTAATTCTTGCATTGCATCCTTTAAATTTCCATCATAACTAATAATTGCATAACTCCTAACAACAGAAATAGTCCTGTTTTCCATTAAGTTATGCAAGTAGTCTATTAAATAGTTTTTGTATTCTTCGATTTTTTCATTTGTATTTTTATTCTTTTTCATAAGTGAAATAACTTTTGTTGTATCTATGTATTCAGTTGTACTAAAAAATTGGACTGGATAATCAATTGAAAGAGCAGTTTGTATTAAAATATTTTCAATAGAATCCTGTTCAGAAACAGAAAGCATATTGTAATCAATATTACCCAGTCTAACAATATTTGAATATCTGTTACCAATGCAAATTATATTATCTTTTATTTTAAAATTAAAAATATTTTCTAATTTCTTTTTATCTACTTTTTTGCCTTGATCTCCACTTGTATTTTTGGTAAATCCATTTTGACTTTTCTTTTTGTTTAAATAAATAGCAGTACAAATAATAAACACAACCGTTAATCCAAGAAAAATAAACATTATTATCATTTTAAGCACCTCTCATATTTGAATTTTTTTCTACGAATAATATATTTTGTGGCACATAAAAATAACTTATCAAAATTTTGCTCATTTATTTTTAGAAAAGCACAAAGTAGAAAAAATGTAGCAATTATAGTGATAATAATTATTTTTACAATAATATTTAATGGTGTAGCAAAAATACCTAAACTTGATATTGCAAGCATTAGATATAAAACTTGTCTTAAACTTAAATAACCACCAAAAATCTTTTCTTCTCGTTTAATATCAAATGGAATTTTAAATATTCTCACAATAAATCACCTAACTTCCAAGCAATGTGCCACTATTATTTGTAGCAACATTGATAATAATTCCAGCAATGATGAGTGAAGCACCTAAAATTACACCGCCACCACATATCCAGGCAAGTGCACCAATACTTTCAGCCCTTTTTTGTGGGTTGTTTGAATTGGCTATCATTTTTAATGCTGCAACAACTACACTAGCAAAGATTAAAACACCGACCTAATGGCATTGCAATACTTGTGATAACTCTTTTAATATTATCTGTTGCAGTTTGCACTTCAGCTGTTCCAATACTTTCAGCAAAACATTGATTACTTTTTATTAATAACAATGTGAGTGTTGTTCCAATGCTTGATAATTTTGTAATAAATTTCTTTTTTCTTTTTGTAGCATTCATAAAATATCATCTCCTTAACTTTAAGATAGGGCAAATTAAGAAGAACACTATTTATATTAAATTTTTAAATTGTACCAAAATGTAAGGTAGAAAAAGTAAAAAAATAAGACTTAATAATAAGCCTGGTACAATTTTTAAAAATTTCGATTTTATTGTTTGTGATTTTATAATACAACCAACTATTAGAAAAATAAGTGATAGTATTAGCAAAATCACAAGTAAAAATAAAGTATATTTAAAGCCATAAAATAAAAAAGTTGACATTATACTTTCAAAATTATTTATATAATTATTTATCATATTTTAAAGCTCCTTTATGAAGTATCTATATATTTATTTATAATAGATTTTTTATAATAACTAAAAAAATCATCTGTATTATGATCCTTGCATATTGAATACAATTTAACTAAATTTTCTCTTTCAAATCTATACATAATATTTTTGAAACTACTATTATAAATTAAAAACAAAGTATAAATGATTTCTTTTAATTTTAATAAATTAGATTGTTCCATTGTATCTATAATTTTTTTAGGATATATAAATTCAAGTTTTTTTAAATTAGAATAAAATTCTTTTGAAATTTTATTACTATTATTTATAATTAAAATAAATAAATCATCTATATTATATTTTATATTATTATTGGTGAAATTTTTTTCGTACCCTCCTGTGAAATTATTTTCGTGGGGTGGTGTGAAAATTTTTTCATACCCTAGTGCATCAGTTAAATATATTTTTCTTTGATAATTATTTTCTATGATTATTTTTATATAGCCTTTTTCTTGTAATTTAGAAATTGTAAATTGTATAGCTCGAGGAGTACAATTATATAAGTTTGCAAAATAATTATTTGTAGCAAAACAATATCCTTCTTTATTGCACAAACAAGTAATTTCGCCATATAATAGTTTAGCTTTATCTGTTAAGTCTTTATCATATCGGACTGTTGCCGGTATAATAGCATAATAATTACTTTTAATATTTTCATCCAAAACCTAACTCCTCTCATAAAAAATTATTCTTCTGACTTTTTTCCAGCCAGTATACAAGCATATAAAAAGAGGCTAAGATTAGCCCCCAATATTAGTCCAATTAAAAATTTTAGCATATACAACACCTCCGTAAAACCGATATTTTGAATTTATATTTTAGTTGGCGCAAATGATTTTTTATGCACCAATTTCAAATAAAAATGCACCAACTTTTTAAACTTTATCAAATTTATTTAATATTTTTCAAACCTCTTTAAACTATTTTAAATTGTATTTTTTTTCTAAAAAAACATTGATTTTTCCTTGAATGTACGGTATAATAAGGAAAATTTAGCTATTAAATATTTATGGGGAGTTACGAGGTGCGTCTTTCTCTTAATCAGAAGGTCCGGGGTTCGACCCCCCGGTGGTGCACCAAACAACACTTATTATATCGAAGTGTTGTTTTTTTATTTAAAATATGATATTATACCAAAAAAGATAAGGAGAATTAGAATGACGTTAGAATTTGTAGATAATTATTTAAATGCAAAACTAGCACAGAATAGAGAAATAATAAAATTTTCATTCTATGAGGTTAGAATGAAATTAAATTTGTCAGAAGAAGATTCTATAACATTTTTAAGTCTAATATCTCAGAAATTAATGAATACAGGATATTTAGTATATAAGACAGGGGAAGAATATACATACAAAGGTAAAACATTTAAAATACAAGAAAATGAGTTATTAGTTGCAATATTAAAAGAAAGCGCAAAATAAAGCAATATAATACTTATAAAGGAGAAATTTATATGAAACAAATGCTAAAAAAGATATTGGCTATTTTAATAGTAGCGATAACGATTATGACCAATATATCTTTAGGAGTTTCATCACAAGATTCAAAAGATTTACAAGATAAAATAGATAAAACAAAAGAACAATTAAATGATGTAAATACAACCAAAACAGATACAGAAAAACAAGTTGATGATATTCAAACAAAGATAGATGAATATCAAGGTTCTATAGATTCATTAAATGATAAGTTAGATACATTAAATACTAACATAAGTGAAAACGAAAAGAAGCTAGAAGAACAACAAAAAGCATATGACGAGAATTCTGAACTATTAGATGAAAGATTAGTAACAATTTACGAGAATGGAAGTGTATCTTACATAGATTTATTGTTATCTTCTACTAGTTTAACTGAGTTTATATCTAATTATTATTTAATATCAGAATTAGCTTCATATGATTTAGATTTATTAGAGCAAATACAAAATGAACAAAAGCAAATAGAAGAGACAAAGAAATCGCTAGAAAATGATAAAGCCGAAGTAGAAACATTAAAAAGTGAAAAAGAAGTAAAAACTCAAGAGCTAAATGCTACTAAACAAGAAAAAGAAAAATACATAGATGATTTAGAAGGGGAAGCAAAGGATCTACAAGCAGACTTAGCGCAATTCGAAAAAGATAAAGCAGCTATAGATAAAAGACTTGAAGAAATAGCAAATGCAAATAAAAACAACAATAATAACAATTCAAGCAACAATGGAAATAGTTCGTCTGGCGGAACTAATAGTAGCGGTTCAGGTGGAACTAGTTCAAAAGGATATATATGTCCAATTCCAGGGTTAAGCAAGGCTAATATAACATGTGGTTTTTATGGATATTCTGGTCATGGCGGAGCAGATTTTGGAGGTAACTATGGAAAACCAGTAGTAGCAGCAAAAAGTGGAACAGTAGTTATTTCAGAAACATTAACAGGAACAATTCCAAATTACGATTTAAATGGAAATTTAATAGGGAAATACAGAAGTTACGGAGAATATATAGCAATACTACATGATGATGGTAATATAACATTATATGCCCATGGTAAGTCGGGAAGTAGATTAGTAAAAGAAGGACAAAGAGTATCACAAGGGCAACAAATAATGACAGTAGGTAATACTGGAAACGTAAGTCCAAGACCAACACCAAGTAACCCTAAGGGTGGAGCACATTTACACTTCGAAGTAAGGGTAAATGGTTCACAAAGAGTTGACCCAGCAAAATACTTACCATAGTAAAAGTCAGTTTAATATAGTGAAGTTAGTATAAAAACAAAAAAAGAGCAAATTTTTGCTCTTTTTTTATGTGTCTATAAAATTTCATAAGACAAAAATACTAAAGAAATAAATGTAAAGAAAAAATAATATTAAAATGTAAAATGAAGAGCCGTAGAGAGATAGTGGTTATATGAAAAAAATGAGAAGGAGGGCATATTTACTTATAAAAAAGGGGTGGCTATAATTATATAATAATATAGTATGTATTTGATAAAAGACAAATGGTATATACAAAAATAGGAGGTAAAACATGAAAAACATAAATAACAGTTGTAACAAATTAATAGCAGTTCTAATAGTTTTTGTTATTATGATAAGTGAAATCATTTTAATACCAACTAATGCTTATGCTGCTATAGATGACTTAGAAAAACAAGGAAACAATACCAATAACAGAAATGTAAACTTTGATGTCTATTTTGGGGAGAATCAAGAGAGAAAACATAGTGTAGAAATTGTAGATGAGAGTGTCGCAAAACTAAAAATTGAGATAAATGTGGGTGCAGGATATTTGACGAATATGCAGATATCTATTAATGAGCCTAACTTTGGTATGCAAACAATACAAAATGAAATGATTAAAAGTATAGAAAATAACACTATAAATTTAAGCGACATAAATGATGCAACTACATTAGAGATACCATTAACTATGCAAAAAAATGATAATTTAAGATTAGATTATTTGGATAAAGAAACAACTGTTAATATGAAAGCTATATATATAAATGATAGCGGTAAAAATATAGAGGTTAAAAAAGAATTAAAAATTAGACTTAAATGGAATTTAAATACCGATTTTGAGTTAACATCAAATATTGCAAATGTTTTACCCTTTGGAGAAAGGACATTAATACAACAAAAGATAAATATAAAAGAGATAGAAAGAAAAAGCCCTATAGAGCAAACTAAATTAAGCATTACAGCACCTAAAGTTAACAATGTATTACCTTCAGAAGTAAGAGTATTTGCTAACAGTACAAAAGGTACAAATGGAGATGAGTTTGGTAAAAATTTTGGTACAAATAATTATAAATATGATCAAAATACAGGGAACATAGAGATTGCTGTAAATAATAATGTAAATGAAAATCAAGAGATTGCCTTCTATGACGCATTAGATGAATATATACTTACATACATTTATGATCAGAATACTAATGAATTACTAAAAAACAAACTACAAGTAACGACTTATGTTAAAGCTGATATGAAATTATATTCAAAAGTAGATGTGATTTCTAAAGAAAATAAAAACAATTATGAATTCACAGAACAAGTAGGAGATAATATTACTGCAGATATATTTACAACAGATACTATAAATAAAGGCTTTCTTTATGATAATTATAATGAAACAGGCTATAATTTAAACTATAGGCTAAACATAAACAATAAAGATACAAATAATAGCATTAATATAATGACTATGGAACCTTCTTTTGTAACAGAAAGGTACGAAATTTTAACAAACAAAATATATTATAAATCATTAGCTGTAAAAGAAGAATTATTTAAAAAAGTTCTTGGCACAGAAGGTTATATAAATGTGTACGATAGTAAGAGTAATCTGATTGCTACTATAAATAAAAACACAGCTAAAAATAGTAATGGAGAATTAGAAGTAATATATCAAAATGCCCAAACTAATATAAGAATAGAAATTAGCAAACCTCAAGTTGAAGGCGTTCTAGAACTAAGAAATTATAAAGTAATAGATGCAAAGTTAAATTATAATATTAATCAAACAAAAGAGTTTTATGCAATAAAAGAAAAAATTAATTTAACAAAACAATATGAAAGCTTATTAAATTTAAATGAAACATATACAAAAATAGATTTGCAAATGGATAATACAGAACTAATGCCTTTTGTAGATAACAATGTGAATTTAACATTAAATTTAGTAACTAATAGCAATAAATATGACTTATTTAAAAATCCAGAAATAAGGATTACATTACCAGAAGAAATAGAAAGTATAAACACAGGAGAAATTTCTTTAGTATATAATGAAGAGCTAAAATTTGAGTATGCACGTTTAGAGGAAAATGGTAGAGTATTAGTTTTAAAATTAACTGGTGAAGAAACTAATTATAAGTTAGGAATACAAGAAGGAACAAAAATAATAATTCCGGCAGTAATAAGATTAAAGGACACAGTTCCAAGTAAAACTAGTAGTATAAAATTAAATTATTCTAATGACTTAGCTAAAGCTACAGAATATAGCCTACAAGGTAAAGATAGTATGGAAGTACCATTCAATATAGTTGCTAAATCAGGATTGATTACAATAAGTGAATTAAGTGGCTATGCAGAAAATGAAACAAAACGAACAATGGATGAAAATGTAGTTATGGGGCAACTACCAATTGAGTCAAATGAAAAGAATGCTCAAATAAATACTATATTAGTTAATAATTATCAGTCTGATATGAGCAATGTAAGAATTTTAGGAAGAATACCTTTTGAAAATAATAAAAAAATAAATGGAGAAGATTTAGGAAGCTCATTTAATACAACATTAACTGAGGCTTTAAAAACAAACGGAGTAAATGGAAAAATTTATTATTCAGAAGAAAGCGAACCTACAGAAGATAGTTCTTCTTGGCAAGAAAATATAAGCAATTTTGAAAATATAAAATCATATAAAATTGTTTTAGACAGTAATATTGGCGTAGGAACTAAATTGGATTTTATGTATAACATAAAAATTCCAAGTAATTTACAACCAAATTTAAAGACTTATGCTACATATACTGTTAAATATAATATAAATAATCAAGAACTAGAAAGTACACAAACTTTAGGATTAGAAACACCTAATATTTCAAATAATATTATTACTGATAACAACAATGTTAAAGCTGAAAATTCTATAAATATGCAAATTACACCAAAATTAGGGGATACTATTTTAAAAGATAATATGGAAATACACGAACAAGAAGTTATTAACTTTAAGGTTGATGTTACGAATAACAGTTCTAGTGCTATAGAAAACATTTCAATAGAAATGCCTATACCTGAAAACTTAGTTTATCTTGAAAAAAATGAAACTCCATATTCAGATCCTGATGGAGATAGTACAGCTGGAAATTATATTGGAGTATATACAGAAAAGCCAGAAAAAAAGACAGTACAACTTGTTATAGATAAATTAGAAGTTAATGAAACACAAACAATAGAATATGAATTAAGAGTAAAGAATTTAGCTGATAATGAAGAAACTAAAACTGTAGAAACAAACTTTATATTAAAAATAAATGGAATAGAACAAAGTACACAAAAATTAACTAATATTATTAAAAAAGCTAAAATAAAAACAGAATTATCTTTTATGAAGAGAACATATATGGTTGATCGTAATGAATATACATATAGTTTTATTATAAATAACATAACAGATGAAGATATCAATGATTTAACAACAACTATACAAATACCTAAAGAAATATTAGTAACAGAACCAAAAGTAATTTCTAACGGACTTGGTACAGATGACGAAAACAATACAACAATCGAAGTTAATGATAATAATTTATTAACATTTAATATGAAAACTTTAAAAAGTGGTCAACAAGCCGAGTTTGAATTTTTAGCAAAAGTAACAACATTAGATATTATAGACAGTTCTATTGATATCTTTGCAAATACTTTTGTAGATAATGAAACATATAAATCAAATATTGCAAAAAATAAAATAGAAGCTGCAGAGGTAACAATAGAAAAAAGTTCGCCTACAGAAAATCAAGAAGTAAAAGCAGGAGACCAAATTACATATAATATAAAGGTAACTAACAAAAGCGATAAAATTTATTCACAAATTTATATAGTAGATACATTGCCTAAAGAAATAATTGCAGATACATTAGAATATAACAGATATATAAATGGAACAGGAAGTAATACTGACTTTATTGAGATTAATGAAAATTATGATTTATCAAAAACATTAGATCAAGAAGGAGATTCATCTACTACAAATACTTCAGAGGGACGTCCAAATTATGATGAGGAAAAGAATGAATTAACAATACCTACAATGCTACCACCAAGTGGAGTAATAAATATTAAAATTACAGCAACAGTTCAAGATATAGAACAAGATACAACATTAACAAATGTTTCAAGGGTATATGGAGAATATGTAAAATCAACAACATCAAATGAAGTAAAACATTATGCTAAAGGAGATGGAAGTGGAACAACTGATCCAGATGACCCAAACAATCCAGAAGACCCATCAAATACATATAGTATTAGTGGATCAATATGGCTAGATAGTAATGAGAATGGTGCGTTGGATTCAGCAGAACAATTATTAGATGGAAATGAAATAATGATTGTAAATGCTGATACATCAGAGATTGTAAAAGATTCTACAGGAGCAGATATAAAAGCAACTTCAACTTCTACAGGTTATACATTAAGTGGATTACCAGCAGGTAGATATATTGTTATATTTAAATATGATAGAAATATATATAAAATAACAAACTATAGACAAGAAGGAGTAAACGATACATTAAGTTCTAAAGCAATTGCTGGAACAGCTACTATAGGAGGAAATTTAGAATATGTTGGAATGACAGATGTAATAGAAATAACAAATAGTAATATTAATTCTATAAATATGGGATTAATAAAATTAGGAAATTTTGATGTTTCTATAGAGAAATCGCTTAGCAGAATTAGAACAGTAAATCCAAAAGGTAAAGAACAAAATTATAGTTATGACAAAGGAACAAGAATAGGAAAATTAGAAGTTGCAGCTAGAAATTTAGTTGGAACAGAAGTAATGGTAGAATACACTATCAAAATATCAAACTTAGGTGAATCTAAGGCATATATATCAGAAATTATAGATGAATTACCAGAAGATTTAGAATTTGATGCATCATCAAATAGCGGTTGGTATGAAGAAGGCGGAAAACTTCGTTATACAAATTTAAGTGAAATAGAAGTAGGACAAACAAGAGAAATTAAACTAATTGCAACAATAAAACTAACAAATGATAATTTAGGAATAATTAATAATGTTGCAACAATTAATGCAACAGATGGTAATAATATACAAGAAAGCAATACGCAGAATAATACATCAAATGCACAATTAATTATAGGAACAAGTACAGGTAGAATAGTATTAAATATCTTAGGAATGGTTGCTTTATTAGCAATAATTGGAGTAGGACTATTTATAATTAAGAAATATAGATAATAGAGGGGAGGGAGAAAATGAAAGTAATAAAGAGAATACTAATATGTTTGCTCATATTATTAGCTTATTATTTATTCTTTGGTTCGGGAAAAACATATGCCTATTATGTTGGACAAACAGGACTTAATATAATATTTGATAATCTAATAGAGTATGATCCATCACAACCATATAACTGTACACAACAAGGAGAAAAGCCACTATGTGGTTCTGCTTCTGGTGGTTCACATTACTATCAAGTTATTTCTAGAACATGGTTATATGAAATAAGTAGAACAGGTTCTGGAGCGAGTATTTCTTCTAATACTGGAAAAGTTAGCTGGAAGAAATATAATGATAGTACATACCAAATAGGTGCGTACAAAGTAAATTACACAGGAAGTGTAACAAAAGTTGTTATAAGTACAGACAAAGGAACAGTAACATTAAGAAATAATTCGACATCTAGTAATGGAAATTATAGTGTAAGCAATATAGTTAGTGGTCAAAATTTTTACATATATGTAAAAAAATCAACAGGGGTAAAAGAGATTAAAAGTGTAACAGTATATGTTAGTGGAACATTATACGTAGAATCACAATATAGATATGAATTACATTGTTATGCAACTGGAGGTTCTCATGGTAGATATGGATGTTGGGATCCAAGCCAATGCCAGATATTAGAGTGTTGGGGAAGTGAAACAGATTCAGACACTGAAGAAGATCATGTTAAGCTTCCAGGAGCATTAGGAATAATAGAATTAAACATATATAAAAGAGATAAATATTTACCTGATGTAGGTGTACCTGGTGCTAAGTATGAATTGTGGAGTGATGGTAAAAAACAATATTCTGGAACAACAGATAGTAGTGGTCACTTACTATTAGACGAAGTATTAATAGGTGATTACATAATAAAAGAAGTATATGTGCCATATGGATTTGAAATTGAAGGATATGCAACTATGAATGGCAAAAAATTTACAGACCTTACAAATATGAAGGTAAATTTAGATGATGATTCTACTATGTATGTATATAATGAAAGTTATATAGATATAGGTGGTATAGTATTCTTAGATGCTAAAACAGGAAAAGCAAATGGACCACCTAATGGATATTATGATAGCGGAGATAAAGTTGTAGAAGGAATAGAAGTAAAACTTTACCGAGCAGATAACAATCAAGAATTAGAAACTAGATATACAGATTCTAATGGAAAATACGAGTTTAAACATCGTACAAAGGCATATAATTATTATATAAGATTTAAATATAATGGACAGATTTATGAGGCAACAACGTATAATGAAACATCAGCAGCAGCAAAATTTAGATCATATGCAACAGAAGGATTAAATGAAAGACGTACATTTAATAATAAATTTACTCCAGTAAACGCAAATCATACTGTTCCAAAATGGACAGATACATCAAATAGTGCATTTAACATTTATGCATATACTGGCCCTGATGGACCAAACAATAAAAAGACATATGGAAAAAATAATACAACAGATGAATTAAAAAATATCAATTTAGGTATTAAAGAAAGAGATATATTTGACTTAAACTTAAGAAAAGACTTAGTAAAAGTTGATGTATCAATAAATGGAAAAAGCCATACATATGAATATAATGGCGCAGGAGAAGATCTTGAAGTAACGATAAGAGGTACAGATATACCAGATTATGAAAGAGAACTAAGAAAAACAGACTTACAATATAAATCAACTGCACAATATGATTCTGATCCAGATAAATTACAAGTATATGTAACATATAAAATACAAATAAAGAACCAATCAGTTGGTAAAATTACGGGATATGTACTAGACTTGAATGACTATGCAGATACATCATATCAATTAGTAAATTCTTATGACGAAAATGGAAAAGCCATAAATTGGAGTTCTTCAGGTAGTGTATCTGGAAATGGTAAGACATATAATAAAATACATACAACAAGTTTATCAAATGTAGGAATAACAGATAAAAAATGGATTTTTATGCAATATAAAGTTTCATATGACACCTTAAGAGAACTATTATCGAAAGGTGAAACAACCGAAGAAAATTATGCAGAAATTGCAGGATATAAGAACACATACACAGATACAAGAAAAGATACAGAGGGAAGGGTAATGGCAAATGCAGGAGAAAATGCAGGATTAATAGACTGCGACTCAACACCAGACAACATGAACCCAACATCTTCTAATGTTCAAAACTTTGTAAAACAATCTAAGACAGATGCTTACCAAAGCCTAAAAGGAGACGAAAAATCAAAACGTAGTATGGCAGTATTTGAGGATGATGCAGATGTTGCACCTGGCTTAAAACTTATAAGAGATGATACACCAAGAACAATATCAGGTACTGTATTCGAGGATTCACCACTTGAAGATAAATTAAATAATAATGAAAGAATTGGTGATGGACAATATACAAGTGGAGAAAATATTGTAAATAAAGTAAAAGTAGAATTACTTTGCCAAAACAATGAAGATGTTGATACTTTAAATAAAGTAGAGACAAGAAGTAATCAAGATGGAAGTTACACGTTATCAGGATATATTCCAGGAGATTATCTAATTAAATTTACTTATGGTGATAAGGAGTGCTTAATAAATCCTCAAAAGAATAATCAAATGTATACAGGTCAGGACTATAAATCTACAATTTATACAGAAGGAGATTACAAAGATTTATACTGGTATAATAATACCTCACCACGTAAGAATGATGCGGTTGATGATTATGAAGGTAGAAGACAAGTAGTAAATTCTTATAGTAAAGATTACAAATATGATATTGCAAAAGTGCTAAATGCAACAAGAACAAATAATTCTGATTTATTGGAAACGTTAGCAGAGAAAACGTATATGACTGCAAATACAGCTAAAATGGCGATGGAAATAGAGTACTTAAAGGATGAAAAAACATCATATAAAGTACAAAATGTGGATTTTGGTATTATAGAAAGACCAAGAACAAAGATTGTACTAGGAAAAAATGTATCACATATTAAATTGACATCAACAGATGGTACAACGATATTTGATACAAACCAATCAACCTCAAACTTAACATGGAAAGAAAACAAATATAATGATAGAGGAAATATGGTATCTACTGGATTAGTACAAGGTACTGTAGATGAAAACTTACTATATGGTTCAACTTTAAATGTACGATATACTTTAGAGATAAGAAACCATAGTGAAGTAGACTATAACGAAAAATCATATTATGTTACAGGTGTAGTTAAAGATAGAAGTACAATGAATAGAATTGAGCCTACTAGCGTAATTGAATATGTGCCAAATGTATTACAATATGATGTAGAACTTACAAAAGCAAATGGAAAGGTAACGATAAATAATACAACTGCAACAGGAAACAATTCTGTATCAGAATGGGGAATAGAAGGCAATAATGACTTGTGGCAAATTCTTGCAAGCAAGAGAGAAAATAAGAACCTTCCAGATTCTTATAGAGATACTTTATTAGAGGCAGGAGCATTTGACGAAGCTAATAAAACTATAGACGAAATTTTGGTTACAGATTTAAATGGTGTAAAAGCAAAATTAGCAAGAAATGATAAAATAAACTTAACTGATGTCTTAACTCTTACAAGAGTTATTGCAAGAACAGAAGATACATCAAATGCTGATGAAATACAGAATATAGCAGAAGTTATAAGATTAACTATAGATAATGGTAGAAGACCATATTATGAAGATACTTCTAATAAGGAAGTAGTAGAAATTCCAGGTAATACATATCCATCAACACTTAAAAATATAGAAGAGGTGGATACTGGACGAGCAGAAGTATTAACATTTGTTGTACCATTTGGTGCAAACAGACAGTTAACATTAATAGTTATTGCTATAGTAAGCTTAGGAATATTGGTAGCAGGAATTGTAGTAATAAAGAAGAAAGTTTTATAGTAAGAACTTGACAAAGAAATAAAAAATATGTAAACTTAATAATAGGAGTTTAATAGGAGCTTTAGTATTAAAGCTCCTATATTTAACAATGAGGGATTTGGGGGACGATCCTAAAATCCCTTTTTGAATTCACAAGGCAAACAAAAAGAGTAGGAGGGGTTTATAATATGATAAAACTATATAATACAAACTTGGAAACAAATAAACTAGAAAGTGTAGATACATATACAAGAGGAACATGGATACATATGGTAGATCCTTCGGAAGAAGAAATAAAAGAAGTTTGCCAAAATGTTAATATAAAAGAAGATTTTATAAGATATGCACTAGATAATGAAGAAAAAGCCAGAATTGACGTAGAAGACGAAGATGACACAATATTATTCATTATAGACATACCAGTTACTGAGAAATCACAAAGTGGTGGATATATGTATGCAACAATGCCTATAGGTATGATTGTAGTAAGAGATGATTTTTTCATAACAGTAACTTTAAGAGAATGTAGTTTAATAAAAAAATTTGAAACTGGAAAAGTAAAAAGTTTTTGTACATATAAAAAGAGTAGATTTATTTTACAAATGATGTATAACAATTCTTCAGATTATCTAGAATACCTAAAAAAGATTAATAAAGAAACAGAAATTGCAGAAAATGTATTAAAAAATTCCATGAAAAATAGAGAATTATTAAAATTACTAAGTTTAGAGAAATCTTTAGTATATATAACAACATCATTAAGATCAAATGAAGCGGTTATGGAAAGAACTTTAAAAATAAAGAATATAAAATTATATGATGAAGATGAAGACATTTTAGAAGATGCAATAATAGAAAATAAACAAGCTATAGAAATGAGTAAAGTGTATAGCGATATCTTAAATGGTACAATGGATGCATATGCTTCTATAATATCAAACAACTTAAATGGGGTTATGAAATCATTAACTTCAATTACTATAATAATTGCAGTACCAACAATGATTGCAAGCTTTTGGGGGATGAATGTAAAATTACCGTTTGAGGGAAATATATTGGGATTCTGGATAATGATTTTTATAGCAACATTGCTTACTATTATTTCTGTAGTATGGTTAAAAAAGAAGGATATGCTAAATTAATTTAAATAGCGGACACAAAATTTATAGTATAGGGGTAAATTTTGTATCTGCTTTTATTGATTTAATAATAAAATAAGAAGGAGAAAACAAATGAAAAGTAATAAGTTAGATAAAGTATATTTAGTAGTGTTTTTAATATTAGAATTTATAATATTTTTTGTGTTTAAATACTTTGATATTTCAGATATTAAAATATTTATAATTACACAACTAGTTTTTGTAATATTGTTTAGCATATTGTATTTCGTGATAACTTTATTTATAGAAAAACTAGCATCACGTAAGTTTTGCATAAAATATAATAAAATAATGAGAGAATATCAAAAAAGTGATAATGCTAAAATATTTTATGATAAGCTAAAAAATATGAAGGAAAAGCCTATAGTTGATGATATACAAAACACATACTTTTTAAGTTTAGCAACAGCAGCATATAAAAATGGAGAAAATGAAGAAGCACTAAAATATTTAGATATGATAAAAACAGGCGATGTGCATATTTTAAAAGTAATAGAAGACGAAAGACAAACAATAATTGGAGAAGGTAAAAATAGAGCCTAAAGTTGTAAAATTATAATAAATGGTATATAATAATGCAAGCTAAAAAAGGAGGAGAAAATATGTTATCTGTAAATGGTGTAACAGTGCGCTTTGGCAAAAGAATATTATTTGAAGATGTAAACATTAAATTTGGAAAAGGAAATTGCTATGGAATAATTGGAGCAAATGGTGCAGGGAAATCTACATTTTTAAAAGTACTTTCTGGTGAACTAGAACCAAGCAAAGGAGATGTAACAGTAGATAAAGGAGAGAGAATATCTATTTTAAAACAAGATCACTTTGCATATGACGAATATAATGTATTAGATGCTGTTATAATGGGGAACCAAGAATTATACAGTATTATGAAAGAAAAAGAAGAAATCTATGCTAAAGAAGATTTTTCAGAAGAAGATGGAATGAAAGCTGCGAAATTAGAAGAACGATTTGCAGAACTAGATGGCTGGAATGCGGAAACAAATGCAGCAACTTTATTAAATGATTTAGGAATATCTCCAGAAAATCATTATAAACAAATGAAAGAAATTGAAGATAGGGAAAAGGTAAAGATATTACTTGCACAAAGTTTATTTGGAAATCCAGATATATTATTATTAGACGAGCCTACAAACGATTTGGATTTAAAGACTATTCAATGGTTAGAAGAATTCTTAATAAATTTTGAAAATACAGTAATTGTAGTATCACACGACAGATATTTCTTAAATAAAGTATGTACACATATCGCAGATGTGGATTTTGGGAAGATTAAAGTATACCCAGGAAACTACGATTTCTGGTACGAATCTAGCCAGTTAGCATTAAAACAAATGAAAGATGCAAATAAGAAGAAAGAAGAAAAGATAAAAGAATTACAAGAATTTATTGCACGTTTTAGTGCTAATGCATCTAAATCAAAACAAGCTACATCAAGAAAGAAATCGTTAGAAAAGATTCAATTAGACGAAATAAAGCCATCAAATAGAAGATATCCATATATAGATTTTAAACCAGACAGGGAACCAGGAAAAGATATTTTAACAGTTAAGAATTTAAGTAAAACTGTAGATGGCGAGAAAGTATTAGATAATGTATCTTTTACAGTAAAAACAGATAATAAGATTGCTATAATTGCAGATAACGAAAATGCAAGAACAACATTGTTCCAAATACTTGCAGGAGAATTAGAGCCAGATGAAGGAGAAGTATCATTCGGGACAACTATAACTAAAGCATATTTCCCAAAAGATAATAGCTACTTGTTTACTCAAGATTTAAGTATAACAGACTGGCTAAGGCAATACTCTAAAGACCCAGACGAAACATATGTAAGAAGCTTTTTAGGTAGAATGTTATTCTCTGGTGATGAAGCATTAAAAAATGTAAAAGTTTTATCTGGAGGGGAAAAGGTAAGATGTGTATTATCTAAATTAATGTTATCAGGTGCAAACTTCTTGATTTTTGATGAACCAACAAACCATTTAGATATGGAGAGTATTACTGCATTAAATGAAGGAATGGAAAGGTTTAAAGGAAATATGATATTTGCATCACATGACCATCAATTAATGCAAACTGTAGCAAATAGAATAATAGATATTAAAAAAGACGGAAGCGTAGTAGACAAAGAATGTACTTATAACGAATACCTAGGCTTAGAATAGAAAATAGGGATTTGGGGGACGGTGCTAGAATCCCAGTAAAAGGGAAAAGAGGGAGTTCTCTAAATCTCGGGGGAGATAAATTACTATGAAAATACATCCTAAAGCAAATGAATTTTTAGAAGGAATAGAGGCTATGAGCCAATATATAGAAGAAGAAAAAGGAGTTGAGATACAGTATTTTGCTAAAGATGAAGAAAAATTAGTCGATTTCGAAGCAGAAAAACCAATAAGAAGACTTATGAAAAAATTTCCAGCTTTAGAAGAAATAACTGTACATCCACCTCTTTCTGGGTATGATATAGAGTTACTGTTATATAAAAATAAAGATTTAATATATAGCGAGCTTAAGCAGTTAATAGACTTAGCTAATGAATATGGGATAAAAATAAATATTATATATCATACAGAATTTATAATGAAAAAACATAAACTAACAACATTAGAAGATATTAAAGAAATTGCAGAATTTTTAAAAGGAACAAAAGTGACAATTTTTTTAGAAAATCTATTTATGATGAGAGAAAGGTATTCATGTACAGTACTAGATTTATGTGAGCAAATAGATAGCCCCAATATTAGAGCATGTATAGATATATGCCACATATATTGCCAAGCAAAGATTTGGCATGAGCCAATGAAAGAATTTATAAAGAAATATTTAGATAAAGAAAAATGCAAAAAATATGTAGCACATATACATTTTTCGTCAACTATAAATGATGATGGTTATATAGAGAGAAAGACACATGGAAGAAAACATGAAACGGGTGAAAAATTATTCGAAGACGCAAATATACTTTGTGAGTATGGTATGACTGCGAAAGATATTAATTGGGTAACAGAAGTATCAGAAGAAGATTATGTCTTAAGACCGGATCAAATAAGTGAGATAGCGGGACTAAAAAAGTATAGAGAAAGCTTAGCATAAAATATCAGAAGATAAGAGGTATATTTATTTTTAGGAAGGAACATGGTAGTAGAATGAAAAAAATAGAGCAAATTATAGCAGAAGAATTAAATATTAAGGTACAACAAGTAGAAAATACGATAAAACTAATAGATGAAAGAAATACAATTCCTTTTATAGCAAGATATAGAAAAGAAGTAACGGGCGGGCTTTCTGATGAAGTTTTAAGAACTTTTGGAGAAAGACTAAACTATTTAAGAAATTTAGAGAAGAGAAAAGAAGAAGTTACAAATTCTATCGAAGAGCAAGGAAAGTTAACAGAAGAGATAGTAAAAGATTTAGAGAATGCTATTACTCTTGCAGAAGTAGAGGATATTTATAGACCATATAAACAAAAGAAGAAGACAAGAGCAACTGTAGCAAAAGCAAAAGGGTTAGAACCACTTGCAGAAATTATTTTAGCTCAAGAAGAGACAAAAAATCTACAAGAAATAGCAGCTGAATATATAAGCGAAGAAAAAGAAGTAAAAACTGTAGAAGAAGCAATACAGGGAGCATTAGATATTATTGCAGAAATGATATCTGATAACCCAGAATATAGAAAACTAATTAAGCAAATAGTATATTCAAAAGGAATTATAAAGACTACTGCTACAAAACCAGAAGAAAAATCTGCTTATGAAATGTATTACGACTATAATGAAAATGTAAATAAAATACCAAGTCATAGAATTCTTGCAATAAACAGAGGAGAAAAAGAAGAATTTTTAAAAGTTAAGATAGAAAAAGAAGAAGATAAAATATTAGAAAAAATAGAAAAAGATATAATTAAAGGTGAAACACAGTTTACACAGTATTTAAAAGATACAATTCAAGATAGTTTTAAAAGATTAATAGAGCCATCTATTGATAGAGAAATAAGATCAGACTTAACAGAAAAAGCAGAAGAGCAAGCAATAAAAGTATTTGGTAAAAATGCAAAACAATTATTATTAGGAGCGCCAATAAAGGGTATAACAGTTATGGGATTTGATCCGGCATATAGAACAGGTTGTAAAATTGCAATAATAGATGAAACAGGTAAGGTTTTAGACATTACAACAGTATACCCAACAGAGCCACAAAATGACGTAGAGGGAGCAGAAAAGGAATTAGTAAGATTAATTAATAAAGATCATGTAGATATGATTGCAATTGGAAATGGAACTGCTTCAAGAGAATCAGAAATATTTGTATCAGAAATGATAAAAAAATGTGACCACGAAGTTTTATATACTATAGTAAGTGAAGCTGGAGCATCAGTATATTCTGCATCAAAACTTGCAACAGAAGAATATCCCGATATAAATGTTTCTATAAGGGGTGCAATATCTATAGCTAGAAGACTTCAAGATCCTCTTGCAGAATTCGTTAAAATTGATCCAAAATCTATAGGTGTAGGACAATATCAACATGATGTAAATCAAAAGAAATTGGAAGAAAGCCTAGCAGGAGTTGTAGAAGACAGTGTTAATAAGGTAGGAGTAGATGTAAATACTGCAACACCATCACTTCTTTCATATGTTTCTGGAATAAATAAAACTATAGCTAAAAATATAGTAAAATATAGGGACGAAAATGGAAAGTTAAAAACTAGAAAAGAATTACTTAAAGTTCCTAAATTAGGTAAAGTTGCATTTGAACAATGTGCAGGATTTATTAGAATTCCAGATGGAACTAATCCATTAGAAAATACAGCAGTACACCCTGAAAGCTACGACATAGCAGAAGAATTATTAAAGACTTTAGGTTATGGAACAGAAGATTTAAAAGATAAAGATAAATTAGTAGAGCTTAGAAAAAAATTAGGAAGTATAAATTTAACCGAAACAGCAAAAGCTTTAAATGTAAGAGAGATGACATTAAAAGATATAATAGATGAGTTGTCTAAACCTGGTAGGGATCCTAGAGAAGATATGCCAAAACCAATATTAAGACAAGATGTTTTAAAATTTGAAGATTTAAAAGAAGGCATGATATTAACAGGAACTGTTAGAAATGTAATTGATTTTGGAGCGTTTGTGGATATTGGTGTAAAACATGATGGACTTGTCCACATATCAGAAATGAGTGAAAAATTTGTTAAAAATCCATCAGATATTGTTTCTGTTGGTGATATTGTAAAAGTAAAAGTTATCGGAATAGATAATGGTAGACAGAAAGTAAAACTTTCTATGAAGATTAGCTAACTAACAAAAAACTTCTTATACATTTAGTATAAGAAGTTTTTTGTTCAAAAAATTAAAAAAATTTTTCTTAATCATTATTATTCATCTTTATTTTGGTCTAAATCTGGTATATCTATTATTTCTGCTTTTACATCTTGAGAACCAGATTGTTCTTTTATTTCATTTGTTGTTGTATTTTCATCTGAGTTTTCTGTTGAATCTACAGTACCTTCGGCAACTGTAGCAGAACTATCTATACCAGCTCTATTTTCATAGAATACTATTGATGCAAACCCAATATATGGTGTTAATACAATAGTACCAGCGATTGCTGCTATCCAGCCAATAAAAGGTATTAAAGATGCTACAACAGCTAGAGCAATCCATCCGATGAATGAAAGATATAGGCAGAATAAACGACCTTTATTTCCATCCATAAGTTCTTTACTTTTGTTAACACAATCAAGTGGTTTCATAGTTGGATTATCAATTGTAAGGTATATACCTAAACCATATGATAATGACTTCACGAAAAGCCATATGTATGCAGCAAGTACAACGATATATGCTATTATTGTTAAAGCACTAACACCAACTATAGCACCACCTAAAGTAGAAGTAGAAGTACTTATTCCTACTGCAAATGCAGTTGCCAAAGATGCGATAATAGAAACTACCATTATAATGATTGCAACTATTATTAATATTAGCGGAGCAATCATTTTTAAAAGTAATCTTCCTGTAAGGCACCAAGCTCTTTTAAAATTAGTAAAACCATCTTTAAAGAAATCAAAGTATCCTACACTTTCTCCTCTTTTTAGCTTCATCATAGTCATCATAAAACCATATATTATTGGAATATCAATGACAATAGCAACTATAGAAACTAAGAATCCTAAAAAAGGAATAGCAGAAAGTAATCCTACTAAAAATGAGTATCCTAAAAATATTAAGGTAATTAAAACCACAACTCCCCATTTACCTTTTAAAGATTCTCTGGCTTGCTTTCTTGTTTCTGAAGCAGTTAAAACCATTTTTAAATCCCCTCCTTAATTAATTATATTAAATACAAATAAAGTTAGTACTTTTCTTGTATTTGTTTAATAGAATTAAAATCATTATCTAAAATATCTAGGAAAGCTATACCTATTTCTGGGTCAAACTGAGAACCCAAATTTTCTAATATTTCAGATTTTACAACGTCCATTGGTAAAGAATCTCTGTAACTTCTTTTTGAAGTCATAGCATCAAAACTATCAACTATAGAAGTGATTCTAGCAAGATAAGGGATATTTGTTCCTGCTAATCTTTCTGGATATCCATTTCCATCAAATCTTTCATGATGATATTTTATGATATCTAGAATATTTTTAAACATATCAGCATTTTCTAAAATGTTATATCCAATCACAGGATGTTCCTTAATTTTTATATATTCCTCGTCTGTTAATTTAGATTCTTTTAGAAGGATGCTGTCTGGAATACCAATTTTTCCTATATCATGAAAAAGACCACCAATTTTTAATTTCTCAATGTCTTCGTTAGTTAAATTAAGCTTTTTTCCTAATAGAACTGCGTATTCAGAAACCCTATCTGAATGACCTCTAGTATAAGGGTCTTTAGCTTCTACAGTATGTCTTAAAATTTCTATACTATCCATATAAGACTTTTCTAGATTCTCATTCATTTTAGTAATTGTTCTCATTTGATTTACAGATTTTAATCCAGATTCTATTAATAATAATAATTGGTCAAACTTATCACTTTTTTCACAATATCCTTGAATATCAAGTTCGTGAATAGTTTCTAATGGTGGAGCCAAATCTTTATGACCAGTTAAAAGAAGAATATATAGATCTTTATTAAATTTTCTGATTTCTTCAACAACTTTGTCACCATGAATTGGCTCCATAATAAAATCTAGTACCATTAAATCAAAATGTTCTGTTTTTACGCGATTTATTGCTTCTATAGGATCTGTTATGCCAACAAAATCATAGCCAGATCTTTTCATAAATATAGATAATGAATCTAAAATTCCTTGTTCATCATCTACAGCGATTATTTTAAAATCAGCACTTTTGGATGTAACTTGATTCTTTCTCATAATAACAGACCTCCTAATATAGAAATTATATAAATAAAAATATATAAAAGCAAGAAAAAAGTCAAAAAAAGTACAAAAAAAGCGAAGGTAAAATTTGCCAATTTATCTTCGCTTTTGATATATCTATTTATTTACCAGTTTTATTAGATTTATCAGTTTTTGGTAAAGGAATAATAATTGAAAATGTAGTACCAGTTTTATCTGAATCACATTTAATATCACCATTAAAATGAGCTTTAATAGTAGAATATGATACAAATAAACCAAGTCCTGTTCCGTTTTTCCCTTTTGTGGTAATCATTTCTTTAAATAGTTTTTCTTGAACTTCTTTAGGAATACCAGGCCCATAATCTCTTACTTGTATTATTATGTTATTATCTTTAACATTTAATATTAAATCTATTTTTTGATTTGGCTTACCATTATATGATTGAATAGCATTTGAAATCATATTATTTATTACTTGTACCAAGCAGTTTATATCACCATTAATATAGGTACTTGAAGGTACATTATTTATTATATTAAGTGAAACTAGAGCATTTTTTAATTCATGTTTCATTAATATATCAATATTTTTTAGCAATTCATCCATGTAAAAATGAATATTACTTGTAGAAGAGAAATTAACAGCTTGTCCTTTAACTGCGGTTATAACATCAGACATATATTCTGTATATGTTTTAATCTTTTCAATCCAAGATGTCATATCTTTTGCAATATCATGATGATCTTGTTCTGTTACATCTTTATCTCCAATAGATTTATCATATTCGGTAACTAAATCTGTAAGCCCTTCTGCAGCACCAGATATAGACATTATAGGTGTTTTTAAGTTATGAGCTATACCTCCAATTAATTGTCCTAAAGATGCCAAACGTTCTCTTTCTATAAGCATGTTTTGATTATTATGTATTTGATTTATATTATTCTTTGTTAGATCCTGAATCTCATTAAATGCATTTACTAAGTCACCAATTTCGTCATTAGAAACAACTGGCAATCTAGCACTATGGTCGATATTTTTATTTTCTACAATTTTTAGTAATGCATCAGAAACCCTTTTTATTTCATTTGCAATATAATTTGCGAAATATCTTAATAAAACGATATTAACTATAAATAGTACAACAAAGATTGATAATAATCCAATTAAAATAGTGTTAGATACTAAATTATAACGTATTCCTATAGTCCATGTTTCTCCGTTTATAGTAACATTTCTAAATACCCCTTGAGAATCGTCACCATAAAAGTCATAAGTTCTATTCTTTTCAGGTTGTGTAGATGATAAATCATTCATATATTTTGTAAAGAATATTGATAATTCTTCACCAGTAGAAGTTGTTATCTTATCATCTGGAGCAATGATAAAATATGAATCTAACTTAGGTTTTTTATATTCAATTGTTGAAAGAGCGTTAGTTAATACAGCTAAAGGATCTTCTTTTGTTTCTGTAGGTAACTCTAATGAGTTTAATTCTTGATTATATAAGTCGTAAGTTAAATCTCCAGTTTCTTTTATAATAGAAGAATAACCAGATAAAGCAATTAAAAGTGCAGTAACTATAAACATAGGGATTGTTACAATAAAAATAACATTTTTAATACTTGATCTTTTTACATATTTATTAAAATTACTATCTATATTAGAATAGCCAGAAACTTCATGATATATATCTACTAAAATGTTTTGGAAAGTCTTTTTAGAGAATATATATGAGATACTTGCTATTAATGTTAACATAGAAAAGAATAGTAAGCATACCTTTAAAGTAATAAACAATTCACCTTGTAACAAACTAAATGTTATTGCAATCATAATAACAGGAACTATTATTTGTACTATATATATTAAATTAGGTATCCTAGAAATTGTTTTAGAAAGTTTATAGTATAACTTTGTAGTATCCTTTTTAGGCGATTGTAACAGCTCTGCTCTTATTTTATTTGCCTTTCTTAAACTATGTATTAATATAATGTTTTCCATTAATAAACTACATAGAACTATCATTACATATTGTTGAGTGTAAGTTAGTCCGTTTATAACTATTTGAAATTCATTATCTATAGAATTTGGTGGGTAGCATAAAAATGTAGGCACCAATTTATAAAAGAATAATGAAACAATTATACAGGCAAGGTTATATACTAAAATCAGTTTAGCCCAATTTTTGTCCAAAGTTTTTTTCATTTAAATTTTCCTCCAATCCGTGTTTAAAATAATTAGTATTTATATTAGACCAATTAAAATTAATTTCTTTTAATACCTTAGTTGTATAAGGACTAGATACTTTGATATTGCTTGCTTCGTGTTTACTAGTTAATAATTTATATAAGTAAGAAGATAAATTAATATCTTTTGTGGAAGCTTCTAAATCTTGTAATGAATTATCAGTAGTAAATTGTATGTTAAAACCTAAATTATTTAATAGGTTAACAATTTCTTGTAAAGTTAATTCATTTTGATTATATATATGATATACATTATATTTATTATCATTTTGTAGAATAGATACTATTAAACTAGCACATTCATCAACAGGACTTATATTAAATGTTTTATCTTTTAACTCTAGAGGAATTTTTTTTGCTTTTATAATAAATTGTATTAAATTAAAAAATAAGTTTTCCTCTAAGTTGTGTTGGAATATACCATCATAACTTCTCCAAGTAATATTTCCTAAACGGAATATTGTTATAGGAAGACCTTTTTGGTTTTCTTCTAATAATAGCTTTTCTGCCTCAAATTTAGTTTTTATATAAATATTTTCACTAATATCTTGGTTAACAAATAAATCCTTTTCTGTAAAAGCGCATGAACCATTAGGATCATTACTGCCTGCAACTGAAAGCGTAGAAATATGTACTAATTGGCAGTTTGGAATATCTTTACAGACTGCTATTAAATTTTTTACACTTAATACATTTGTTTTTTCAAAAACAGAATAATCTCCTAGATGTTTAACAGTTGCTGCAGCATTAATTATACATTGTATATTTGTACACAACTCATTATATGCATTATAAGTAAGACCTAAATGTTCTTTAGTAAAGTCACCATTAACAACTATAATTCTATTATTAAAATAATGATCTAATTTATCTTTAAAGTAGTATTGTAGTCTTTCTTTTAATCTGTTAGTTGAACTTTCTAAAGATTCTCCTCTTACTAAACAATATATCGTATAATTTGTTTTTTCTAATAATTCATAAAGAATATGAGCACCTAAAAATCCTGTAGCACCAGTTAATAAGATATTACCATTTATATAACTTGGAGAGCTTTTTTCTATTTGAAAAGTTTCGTAATCTACTGTATTAATTGTACTAGAAATAGGTGATTGTGTATTTAGCGCATATTTTTCTAATAATTTAATTGTAGGATATCTATAAAAATCTTGTGCAGATAATTTTATATCATATTTTGCAGCTTCTACAGAAATCTTTATAGAATCTAGTGAATCTCCTCCTAAAGCAAAGAAATTATCTTTTATTCCAATCTTAGATTTTCCTAAAACCTTTTCCCATATAGAACACAATTTTTTTTCTATATCGTTATTAGGAGCATCATAATTTTCTACATCTAAATCATTTATATGTTCTAATAATTTTTTCCTATCTATCTTTCCATTTGTATTTAAAGGAAATTCATCTAAAAACTCAAACTGATTTGGAATCATATAATGAGGCAACTTATTAACTAGTTTATTTCTAAATGATTCTTGATCTATTATTGATGAATCTATAATTACAAATGCAACTAGAGTAGAATTATCAGAAGATTCTTTATTTAATATAATTGTACAATTTTTTACACCGTGAATATTTTTTATCGTATTTTCAATTTCTCCTAAATCAATTCTATAACCTCTATATTTTATTTGATTATCATTTCTGCCCACAAACATTATAGAGCCATCTGGAAGCCATTTTGCAGAATCTCCAGTTCTATATATTCTATTTTTTAAATCAAAAGATGCTTTTGTTTTTTCTGGATTGTTTAAATACCCATTACCAACACATTCACCTTGTACATAGATTTCGCCAACTTTACCAATTGGAACTAACCTTTTTAATTTATCTAAAATAAATATTTTAGAGTTACCAATTGGACTTCCAATAGGTGTTATGTTATTAGGTGGCAGAGTATTTTTAAATTTATACATTGTACAACAAATAGTAGTTTCAGATGGTCCATAACCATTTACAATTTTCATGTTAGGATTTAGGTTATAAAAATTAGATAGAGTAGAAGCTTTAATAGGTTCCACACCAACCAATATTTTATTTAATGCTAATTTAGGATATTTAGCTAATTCCTCATATATAGAATGCAACATAGCAGGTGGGAAGTATGCAAATGTAATATTATTAACCGAGATATATTTAGCAAGTTCCACGATGCTACTATTATTTAAATCTTTATATAAGTGTAGATTGCCACCAAAAGTAAGCGCTGTGAAAATTTCTGCCATACTAACATCAAAACAAATATTAGTTACAGATAAAAATTGGTCATCAGCTTTAATTGAATCATCTAAATAATGCTTAAAAGAGTATACAAAATTAATAATATTATTATGTGATTGCATAGTTCCTTTTGGCTTTCCTGTAGAACCAGAAGTGTAAATGATATAGGCATTGTCAGTTGGTAATACTTTAGGAAATTTAGCAATAGCTGGGTAATCCTTTAATTTATTAATGTATAATCTTAGACATTTTATATTTAAGCTTTCAAAATATTGTTCAGTAATTAATATTTTGCTATTACTATTTTCTAAGATATATTCAATTCGTTCATTAGGATAATCAGGGTAAATTGCTAAGAAAGCAGCTCCAGCTTTTAAAATTCCTAATAATGAACAAATAAGGTTAATATCTTTATTTTTAAATAAAACTGCTACACAATCTCCTTTTTCTACGCCATTTTCGATAAGGTTAGTAGCAATCTTAGTACTATTAGCAATTAATTCTTTATAAGTTATATGTTCGCCATTATATGTAACTGCTGTATTATTAGGATACTTACTTGCAACAGCTTCAATTAACTCATGAATTCCTATGTTTTTAGGATGAGAGATATTAGAATTATTAAATTTATTTATTATAAGTTCTTCTTCTTTCTCGCAGATAATACTTATATCTTTTAGTAAGATAGAAGGATTCTCTAATACATGTAGAGTCATATTCATAATTCTTGAATGAATTTTATCTATTTGTTCTTCCGAAAATTTAGAAATTTTATAATCATAATAAATGTTAATTATTCCAGTATCATCTAAATCATAAAAATGTATTTGTAAGGTATCAGAACAATTATTATTAAAAGACCAGTTTGTATGAAATTTTATATCAGCTACAGTATTATCTATTCTAGCATTTTGGTAAGATATGGCTAAATCATATAAATTATATGAGATATTATATTTGGTTTTTAAATCTTCTAGTAATGTAGAATATGAATATTTTTGATGTCTAAAGAATTTCATTTGGTTAGTTAAAACTTCTCTTAAGAAGTCTGTAAAAGTCTCTTCATAATTCATTTTCATAAAAAAGGCTTGCGTACTTACAAATATTCCACAGGTATTTTTTTCTTTAAAATTGGTTCTATTTAAGATAGGTGTTCCAATTGTAGAAAAATCATTATTATTAATGCGTGCTAAATATAGTGAATATATAGCCATAAAAAATGTATAAAGAGAACAGTTATGTTCTTTGCAAAAAGCATCCAATTTTGAATACAATTCTTTATCTAGAATATATATTTTTCTTTTTGCAGTTGTATCTATAATTTTTTCTTTTTGGTCGGAAATTAAAGATGGCTCTGGCTCAGAGTCAAAGAAAGTATTCCAAAATTCTTTATCTTTTTGGAATCTTGGAGTATGTAAATAATCTTGTTCACTTTTTGCAAAGTCTAGATAGGAATTATTAGCAGAATCATCAATAATTTCACCAGCTATTAATTTTGAATAAATATTCATTACTTGGTCTACGAATAAACTCATAGTCCAAGCATCACAAATAATATGGTGAAAAGTTACGATTAATCCCCCTGTATTATCTTCAAACTTGAAAAGAGTAACCCAAAATAGTTTAGAATCAAAAAAATTAAATTTTTTATTAACAGCCTGTAAGCTAAGGTCTTCTAATTCTTGTTTATCTTTAATAAAAACTCGTCTTATAGTAAAAGGTTCATATGGAGTTATGTACTGCTTTGGTTTGTTATTTTCCATATGAATACGAATTCTAATTGCGTCATTCTTTTTTACAAAAATATTTAAAGCTTTTTCTAAAAAATCTAAATTTACCGGTTCATCAATAATAATGTTACCACCAATTAGATTAACACTACTACCAGATGCATATTCTTCGGTTAAGTAAATAGATTTTTGTGGAATAGTTAAATCATAAAATTTAAAATTATTCATAAAAATCACCTATTTTAATCTTGAAAAAATTATATACTTAAATAAATTAAAAATCAACAAAAATATTGAACAATTTAACCATTTGTTATAGAATAAAGGCATCCTAAGAGATGTTGGGGGAAGACTTATGAGAAAACAAAGAGAAAATGATATAGAAAGGCAACCAATAAAAAACTTTAGAGAGCTAGTAAAAAGATACGAAAAATTTGGCGATAAAGTAGCATTTAAATTTAAGCAAGCTCGGTGAAGTAAAAGAGGTAACATATAAGAAGTTTGCAGAAGATATAAAAGCAATGGTAGAAGCGCTTATATCTATAGATGCAAATAGAATTGCTGTTATAGGGAATAACAGGTATGAATGGTGCGTTACATATTTAGGAACCGAAACTGCTGGCAAGGTAATTGTACCTTTAGATAAAGCATTAACAGATATAGAGATAGAAAAGCTATTAAAAAGAAGTCAAGTAGATGTAGTTGTATACGAAAAAAAATATACTGATGCTATAAAAAATGCAATAGATGATGGTTTACAAATAAAGCATAAAATTTGTATGGATGAAGCCACAGAAGAGGATGAAATAAATTTTGCAAACTTTATTAACAAAGGTAAAAAAATAGCAAAATCAAATAAGAGGAAATACAATAAAGTAACAATTAACAATAAAGATATGTATATAATGCTTTTTACATCAGGAACCACCAACGAACCTAAAGCAGTAATGTTATCACAAACTAATATTTGTTCAAATATTAGTGCGATAGCTAAACATGTTAAATTATATAAAACAGACACATTACTTTCTTTTTTACCAATACATCATACTTTTGAATGTACAATAACATTCTTATATGGAACTTATAGTGGTGCTACAATTGCATTTTGTGAGGGACTAAGACATATAGCAGATAATTTAAAAGAGTTCCAAGTTAGCGTATTTGTTGCAGTTCCATTAGTATTAGAAACAATGTATAAAAAGATTCAAAAAGGAATAGAAAATAGTGGTAAGGAAAAGTTAATAAATAAGCTTAAAAGTTTTTCAAGCTTTTTATTAAAGCATCATATAGATGCTAGAAAGTTTTTATTTAAAGCAGTTCTTAAACAGTTTGATGAATATTTAAGAGTTGTATTATATGGTGCTGCACCAATGAATAAAGAAACGATAGAAGGTTACAATGCTCTTGGAATTGATTTAATACAAGGATATGGCTTAACAGAGACATCTCCTGTTATAACTGCAGAAACTGATGAAAGAAAAAGACCTGGTTCTGTCGGTTTACCTTTATGCAATATAGAAGTAAAGATTGAAGGAAAGGATAAAGATGGAGTAGGGGAGATTGTTGCTAAAGGACCAAGTATTATGCTTGGATATTATGAAAATAAAGAAGCAACTAAAAAGGTATTAAGAAAAGGATGGTTCTATACAGGCGATTATGGATATATAGATAAAGATGGCTTTGTATATGTAACAGGAAGAAAAAGTGATATTATCGTACTAAGAAATGGTAAAAATATATATCCTCAAGAATTAGAATTTTTAATTAATAAAATTAATTATATAGATGAAAGTTTAGTATATGCAAGAGACAAAGATATAACAGATACATTACTTTGTGCAAAAATTGTGTATAATAAGGATTTAATAGAAAAAGAATTAGGAAATAAAACAGAGGATGAGTATAAGCAACTAATTTGGAAGCAAATAAAAGAGATAAATAAAAACTTACCAACATATAAGCACATTAAAGAAATAGTAATTACAGATGAGCCATTAGATAAAACTACAACACATAAAGTAAAAAGATATCAAGAAATAAACAAGATGGAAAAAATTAAATAATGTATTAAAAATTTTCTTTTGGAAAACATAAAGTTATAAGAAAAGTTTTCCAAAGGAGGTTTTTTTTATGCAAAAATATAGAAGAGTAAAAAGAAATAAAAAAAATGCGGGAAAAAATGTTTTTACAGTATTCATAATAATATTAACTATAGTTTTAATTGCATCACTTATACGATTATATATTAGAACAGATGTGGGAAAAATAAATGAGGACTTAAAAGTGGAAAGAACAACTCAAACTGTACAAAATGTTACAAGTCAAGATACAACGATAGAAGATATAATAGAAGAGGTTAACCATAGTGTTGTTGGCATTTCGAAAATTAAAGAAATAGGAAGTTCTATATTTACACAAGATGGAATAGAAAAACTAGGCCTAGGAACAGGCGTTATTGTATCATCAAATGGCTATATTATAACAAATAAACATGTTTCAGGAGATAGATATAGTAGTTGCTATGTTACATTAGAGAATGGAAACACATATGATGCTAATGTTGTTTGGGCAGATGCAACTTTGGATTTAAGTATAGTAAAAATAAAATTAGAAGGCTTACAGGCAGTAAAACTGGGAGACTCAACTAGTGTAAAAGCAGGGCAAACAGTATATGCAATAGGAAATCCAATAGGTTATGAATTTGAGAGAACTGTAACATCAGGTATAATAAGTGCAAAAGCAAGAACACTAAAATTTACAGAAAATAATGAAGAAGTCTTAATGACAGATTTAATCCAAACAGATGCTACAATAAACCCAGGAAATAGTGGTGGACCATTAATAAATACAGCTGGTGAAGTTATAGGAATAAATTCGCTAAAAATTGATACTGCAGAGGGAATTGGATTTGCAGTACCAATAAACGTAGCTAAACCAATAATAGAAAAATATAGTACTACAGGTAATTTTGAAGAACCTTCCATTGGAATCTCTGGATATGACAAAAACATTATTCCATATATAGATAAAACTTTTAAATTAGATAGTGGTGTATATATAGAAGCAGTAACTACCAATAGTCCAGCAGCAAGTTGTGGTTTAGTAAAAGGTGATATAATATTAAAAATAGATGATAGATTAATATATACTATGAATGATATAAAAGAATATATTTATACTAAAAATCCAGGAGAAAGTATAAAAATAGAGTATAGAAGAGGGAATAATACTAATACGGTAAATTTAACCTTAGGTAAAAGATAATAAGACATATTGTCGAAAGATGACGAATAATATCGATAATTTATTCTTGTAAAAATTTAATAAATATGTTTTAATATTAACGTAAAAACTCTGGAAAGGAGACTAATTAATTGTGAATAAAAAATTACAAGCTTTAAAAAATTATATCGAAAACAATACAAAAGAAACAATTAATTTAATAAACCAAAAATTAAGAGAAGATATAAAATCTTTAACAAATATTGAATTAATAGAAGATAACAAAGTTTTTAAAGGAATAAAACTTGTGACCGATAAAGATACAATATTTATTACGATTTGTAACAAAAAGGATGCTAACAATTTGGCATACAAATATTGGGCATATTTTTGCATATTAAATAGAGAAGAAAAAAATATTAGCCTATTAGATGAGATAGATATGAACTCATATAATATGGCAGAACATCACGATATAATGGAAATATCTAACGAGGATAAAAAAATAAATATAAAACTTCATTATATAGTTACAGAAGATTTGTTAAAAAAAGAGCTAATAACTCAAGATGAATTATTAGTCCTTATAGTGTAATAAAATTCTTAATTTCAGTTTTAGATATCAGTTTAAAAATAAAGCTAAATAAAATATATGCACTGCTGTAGATTAATATGTTAATTAGTAAAGGAATAATAGCAATCGCATTTATTTTTAAAAGATTAGTAATAACTACACTTATAAGCAAAATCATAGTGGGTTTTAATATCCATAATTTAAATTTAAATTTTATTTTAGTTGTGTTAATTAAAACCCATATGCTTAAAATACAATTTAAAATTTCACTTATAAAAATAACAATTAAATAACCAAAGGTTCCATATACCGGTAGTAAAAAAGAGATAAGTAAAATACTACTTATTAAATCTATAATATTTATAATCATAACACTAACTTGTTTATCAAGACCTTTTAATATTCCATCAACAATACTATCTAAATACATAAAAATGATTACAGGAGCTAATATTTTTATATATTTAGAAATTTCAGTATTACTATAAATTAATAAACTTAATTCCTTAGAAAAACATAAAAATATTCCAATAATAAAAAAAGAAAATATCAGTGTATATTTTAATATTTTATATATAGAATCTTGTATAGCATTATTTTCACCTCTTACATTAAAAGAAGAAAATTCGGGAATAAGCAGTCCACTAAAGGAACTTAAAAAAGTACTAGGAAATAGTATTATAGGAAAGACCATTCCATTAATCATACCATATTTAGAAAGAGCTTCACTACAGCTTAAACCAGACGCTTCTAGCTTTAATGGTATAACAACTTGTTTTAGCGTTGCAAGCCCAGATTTTATATAAGTTGCAGAGGAAATCGGAAGTGAAATCTTAAATATTCGCTTAGTTATGCCTGTGCTAGGTTGTGGTATATATATATCGTTTTTGCTACATAATTTTTTCCTATCTTTTATATATGTAATAAACATTAATATGCAGGTAATGCCTTCTGCTATAGAACTACCAAGAACAATTAAACTACATGCAGAATTAATAGATGTGTCAAATATAGTATTTAGCATGTAACTTACTAATAAAATTTTGAAAAATTGTTCTAGTATTTGTATAAAAGCGCTTTTTACTACATGGCGAACAGCAGAAAAATAACCATTTAAGCATGAACAAATAGAAGCAAAAGGGAAAGAGATAGCCATTATACATATAGTTAAAGGAGAGATTTTCTCGTGTAATATGTATGTAGATATCATATTTGCAAATATACAAAATAGTAAAAAGGTTAGACTGCCAAAAAACAGACTATAAATAAGACATTTCGTTATTACTTTTTTTATACTTCCAAAAGAATTTTTTGCGAGTTCTTCAGATACAATTCTAACACAAGCAAGGTTAATTCCCGAAAGAGCAAGTGTGATTCCAAAGGAATATGTAGACATTAATAGTTGGTATAAACCAACTGCTTCATCACCAATTTTATTAGAAATATATACGCCAAAAGAAACACCTATTAACTGCAGAAAAATAGATATAACAGTTAAAACTAGCCCATTTAAAATAAATAATTTTAATTTTCTCAAAAAAATCACCTATTCATGTATATTCATGAATAGGTGAAAATTATACATTATTATCGGCTATAAATTACTAATCTGAGATTTTTATAAATTGTGCTGTTCCTTTATCTGGGGAATATTGAGTTGCAATATACCCATTAAGAAGTTGTGAGCTAGTTTCATCACTTAAAACAGGTCTGTCTACATTGCAAATAAATTCTTCACCTTTATTATTTTTTATATGTATTGTAAAGCTCATATTAAAAGTTAGATCATCTAAAGTAATATTAGCCTTTTGTAAGATAGTTCCATTTAAAGAAAGGGTATCTGTATTTGCTATTTCAAAGTTTGTTACAATATCTTTGTTTATATATCCTAAAGATATTGGATTAGAACAATCTTGGTAAAAAGAAGGATTGTTATATGCACTTTCTTTATTATCTTTGTTATTAGTTATAATATTAAAATTTATTCTTCCATTTTCAGGTTCTTGTAAACCTTTATAGGTTGCAAAATAATATGGATTTTTATAACATAGTGTTTTTGTACCTTTATTAGAATTACTTGTAACTTTAATATTATCTATATATAGCTCGGCAATTGTATTTTTATCAGTTAGTTCATCAGAAGCATTTGTATTATTAATGTATATAGCTATATCTGTATATTGTCCAATATTTATATTTTGAAAATTACCATCTGAACTATTATCTGTTACAAATGCATTACTATAATATACAATTTTTTCTATAGAAAAAATTGGGTTAGTATAATTTGTATAAGTTTCATAAGAATAAGTTGCAAATTTATTGCTATAAATAATATCTCTAATCTTTAAAATATAGAAAGGAATTAAACTTATTAGTATAACTATTAATACTAATAAAATAATTAAATCTTTCTTTTTTAACAATTTCTTCATTTGAATCTCCTTTTAGAAATTTTTGAATAGTCAATCGGGAATTGGGGACGGTCCCAAAAGGGGATTGGGGGACGGTCCTAAAATCCCTATCGAAAATATTATAAAAGGGAAAGGAACACCGTCCCTAAATCCCTATAGTTTATCATAAAAATATGTCATATATGAAAAGACTTTTGTACACCAGTTAGGGTCTGTAGAATATCTTGTATTAATTCCAGTAAGTGTTGGGCTAGAATAATATCTTCCTGTTGTAGTATCACCATCTGACAATGTCATTCCTGCAGGATTTAAATAAGCTTTAGCAAGTATTTTTGCTACAAACTCTATTCCCTCTGCATATGTATCAAATGTGTAAGCTGAATTATATGCATCATTATCATATGCACCATAACCAAATAAGTTTCTCTTGTCTAACGATATTGCAGATGTTCCCCATCCACTTTCGTGAATTGCCATGGCTACTAATAAAAGTCCATTAACATTATATTTTTGTTCTGCATTATAAAATGCTTCAGCATTACTATATATTACTTTATTCACATCTCTTGGCTCATCAGCTAATATACGTTTGTAATCATCTAGAGATAAACCACTCTTAACATTTAATGCCATATTAAAGTTTAATTTAGATACGATTCTTTGTACTTTGTTTTGTGAAACGATACCAGGAGTTGTAGATTGTGATGTTAATGAAGATGCTGGAACATATCCTTCTTGTCCATCAAAAGAAATTCTACACCAATCACCAACAACTTCTAATAAAACAACATCCATATATCTTGTGATTTTACAAATCTCAGAACCATTGTTAATTGCATCCATTAAAGAAACTGTAGAAATAACATACATTGTATCTCCTAAATGTACATTATAATTTACCAAGAAATCAGAAGTACCAACCTCAACAATTTCTTCTACAGGAGCTTGTAAGATATCTATACTAGAAGTAGATTCATCAATTAAATCTGAACCTTCATATGTTCTGATAATATTAACACGTTCTAAACCAGGAACCCCAGCTTGTTTAACTATTTTTTCATCTTTTGGTAAAGAATCATTTTTTATATATTTAGTAGAATAAGGAATTTCTTTGTCCCTATAAGTTTTTTCTTTTGTCTTAGTAGAATTTGTGTTATCTATAAGTATTTGACTAATATTAAATGGATTTGTGTTTTTTTCGTAAGTGCTAAAATCACCATAAGGATTCTCTGTTTTATTTTTATTAGAAATATATGTAACAATAAAAATAATTAAAGCAATTATAATTAACAAATAAACCGAAGATAAGATAATAAATTGCCTAAATTTCTTTTTATTGCTTTTCAAAGTATCGAATTTATATCTAAAAGAGCCATTAAAGTTAGACTTTTTTGGCTTTGGTTCGTGTTTGGTTTTTACTGCTTTTACTCTTTTCTCTTTCTTGCTTTTTGGAGGTTTAGCAGGTTTTCCTTTTTTAGGTTTTGAAGTCGAATTATTTGTATTTTTACTTACTTGCTTAGTCTCATTTACTTCTTTAGGTGTTTCTTTTTTTGCTTGTATACTATTGTTCCTAGCTTTTTTTAATTCCTCAAAAGCATTAGATAAATTTCTTTGATTGTTATTATCTTTTGTATTATTATCTTGCATTTTTTACCACCTTAAATTATTATAATATTTTTTTTGTAGTATATCATATGAAATATAAAATTACAAATTAAATTATGACAGAAATGTAAGATTCTGTATATACAGTTTTTACTAAATAAAAATATGTAAAAATTTACTATATTTCGTTGACAAAACATGGTAAATTATGCTATGATACAAAAGGTATTTTAAACGCTAAAAGGTGGTAAAAATAATTAAAATATTTAGAAAAAAGTAATTTTAAAGAACAAGGTAGGTTGGCAAAAGATAAAAACAGGTAATTGCCAGCATGCCTTTTTGTTGCCTAAAAACGGTTATATTAGTTGGAAAGAGGAATTGATTTAAAAGGATATATTAATGGAAAAATTTATAAAGCAGGAATTTGGAAATTAATATAAAATTTTAGATGCAAGAGGGACTTTTCAATGTTCATATACAATTTTTTTCAAACTGCTTATATTTTGTTTTAGAGGTGATTTAGTTGTTAAAAGAAATTAAGCATGAAAAAAGCTCAAGAAAAGACTTTGCAAAAGTTGGAGACTTTATAGAAATGCCTAACTTAATTAAGGTGCAAAGAGATTCTTACGAGTGGTTTGTCGAGGAAGGATTAGGCGAAGTCTTAAAAGACATTTCACCAATTATCGACTATTCAGGAAATTTGGTTCTAGAGTTTTTTGATTACTACATGGAAGAAAAAACAAAATATTCTTTAGAAGAAGCTAAAGAAAGAGATGCTACATATTCTACACGTTTACATGTAAAAGTAAGATTAATAAATCGTGAAACAGGAGAAATTAAAGAGCAAGAAATCTATTTAGGAGATTTCCCTTTAATGACAGATAGTGGAACATTTATTATAAACGGTGCAGAAAGAGTTGTAGTAAGCCAATTAGTTCGTTCACCTGGATGTTATTATGACTTTACCTATGACAAAACAGGTAAAAAATTATTCACATCAACAGTAATGCCAATAAGAGGGGCATGGATAGAATACGAAACAGACAGTAATGATGTTTTTTATGCTCGTGTAGACAGAACTAGAAAAATTCCAGTAACAACATTATTAAGAGCTTTAGGCTTAGCAACAGATGAACAAATACTTGATTTCTTTGGAAATGAAGAAAAATTAAGAGTAACATTAGAAAAAGACCCAATAAAAACTCAAGATGAAGCATTAATCGAAATTTACAAAAAATTAAGACCAGGAGAGCTTCCAACAGTTGAAGCTGCTAAAAACTTATTCAACGGACTATTCTTTGATGCAAGAAGATATGATTTAGCAAAAGTAGGAAGACATAAATATAACAAAAAACTAAGTCTAGCAACAAGAATAGAAGGAAAGATTGCACATACAGCTATAGTAAACCCAGAAACAGGAGAAGTATTTGTAGAAGCAGGGGAAGTTATATCAAAAGATATGGCAGACGAAATCCAAAATTCTGGTATAAATGTTGTAGAAGTAAGAGTAGAAGATAAGCCAGTAAAAATAATAGGAAATGGAACAGTAAATATTCATAATTTTGTAACAAATGTAGATATTTCAGATTTGCACTTTAAAGAAATGGTAAATTATGAAGTATTAAAAAGTATCTTAGACAATACAGAGGAAAAAGATTTACATCAAGCAATAGAACAAAGATATGAAGAATTAGTTCCAAAACATGTTACAACAGAAGACATCTTAGCATCTGTTAACTACTTATTAAACTTAGACCATAAATTAGGCGAAATAGATGATATAGACCATTTAGGAAATAGACGTATACGTTGTGTTGGTGAGTTATTACAAAATCAATTTAGAATTGGTTTAACAAGATTAGAAAGAGTTGTTCGTGAAAGAATGACAATTCAAGACTTAGATGTAGTAACACCACAAACATTAATAAATACAAAACCAATAACATCAGCAATAAGAGAGTTCTTTGGTAGCTCACAATTATCACAATTTATGGATCAAACAAACCCATTATCAGAACTAACACATAAAAGAAGAATTTCTGCATTAGGACCAGGAGGTCTTTCTAGAGAAAGAGCAGGTTTCGAAGTTCGTGATATTCACTATACACACTATGGTAGACTATGTCCAATAGAATCACCAGAAGGACCAAACATAGGTCTTATATCTGCACTTTCATCATTTGCACAAATAAATGAATATGGATTTATAGAAACACCATACAGAATAGTAGACCCAGAAACACATGCAGTTACAGATAAAGTGGAATACATGAGTGCAGATATAGAAGATGGTAACTATATTGCAGAGGCTGAAGAACCATTAAATGAAGATGGAACATTTGTAAATAAGAGAGTTAAAGTTAGATATAGAAATGATATTATAGAAGTAGACAGAGAAATGGTAACAGGAATGGATGTTTCACCAAAACAATTAGTTTCTATTGGTGCAGCCATGATACCATTCTTAGAGCATGATGATGCAAAACGTGCGCTTATGGGTGCGAACATGCAACGTCAAGCAGTTCCATTAATTATGCCAGAAGCTCCAATAGTTGGTACAGGTATGGAATACAGAGCAGCAAAAGATTCTGGAATATTAATTTTAGCAGAAGATGATGGTGTAATTCAAAAAGTTACAGGTGAAGCAATTACTGTTAAATATAATAATGGAACAACGAAAACACATAGATTAAATAAATTTAAAAGAACAAATGGTGGTACATGTATTAATCAAAGACCAATTGTTGTGGCTGGAGAAAAAGTTAAAAAAGGAGATACCATAGCAGACGGACCAGCTACTAAAAATGGTGAGATGGCATTAGGAAGAAACGTACTAGTAGCATTCTCTACATGGGAAGGTTATAACTACGAAGATGCTATACTTTTAAATGAAAGATTAGTAAAAGAAGACGTATTTACATCAATTCATATAGAAGAATATGATTGCGAATGTCGTGATACAAAATTAGGACCAGAAGAAATAACAAGAGATATACCAAATGTTGGTGAAGACAGCTTAAAAGACCTAGACGAAAATGGTATTATCAGAATTGGTGCAGAAGTAAGACCAGGAGATATCTTAGTTGGTAAAGTTACACCAAAAGGTGAAACAGAACTAACAGCAGAAGAAAGATTACTTCGTGCGATCTTTGGTGAAAAAGCTCGTGAAGTTAGAGATACATCACTTAAAGTACCACATGGTGAAGCTGGAACAATCGTAGATGTAAAAATATTTACAAGAGATAATTCAGATGAATTAGGACCAGGTGTAAATCAAATAATAAGATGTTATATAGCAACAAAAAGGAAAATATCAGTTGGTGATAAAATGGCTGGACGTCATGGTAACAAAGGTACAATTTCTAGAATATTACCAGAAGAAGATATGCCATTTATGCCAGATGGTACACCAGTAGATATCCTATTAAACCCATTAGGTGTTCCTTCTCGTATGAACTTAGGTCAAGTTTTAGAGGTACACTTAGGATTAGCGGCAAAAGAATTAGGATGGAATGTTGCAACACCAGTTTTTGATGGTGCAACATCAGAAGAAATAGAAGAATTATTAGTTAAATCTGGAAATACACCAGATGGAAAAACAATTCTTTATGATGGTAGAACAGGTGATCCATTTGCTGAACCAATCACAGTAGGAGTTATGTACATGCTTAAGTTACATCACTTAGTAGATGACAAAATACATGCTCGTTCAACAGGACCATATTCTTTAGTTACACAACAACCATTAGGAGGTAAAGCTCAATTCGGTGGACAACGTTTCGGAGAAATGGAAGTTTGGGCACTAGAAGCATATGGTGCAGCTCATACATTACAAGAAATGTTAACAGTTAAATCTGATGATGTAGTAGGAAGAGTTAAAACTTATGAAGCAATTGTTAAAGGAGAAAATGTTCCAGAACCTGGAATTCCAGAAACATTCAAAGTATTAATAAAAGAACTACAATCATTAGGATTAGATATGAGATTATATACAAAAGATAATAAAGAAATTGAACTAAAAGAAGATATCGACGAAGGTATAGACTATAACGAAGCAAAGAAGAAAGAAGATTTAGTTCTAAATGAAAGCGAAATTGAAAGTTCATATATAGAAGCTGACGATGAGGAAATCGATTTAGACAAAGAAGAAGATAATGATGAATTATTCGAAAATGATGAACTTTTAGATGATGAAGGCCTATATGGTAATGACTTAGCAAAAGATAATCTTGATGATGATGAAGATTTAGATTAAAAAAGATTGCTGCCTAAATTTTATATTTAGGCAGGGCAATTAAATAAGTAGTTTTGCGAAACTAAAAAATAAAGTCAAGGGGGCAAGAAATGGACGAGTTAGAAGTCTTTGATAAAATAAAAATTGGTTTAGCTTCTGATGAAAAAATAAGAGAATGGTCAAAAGGTGAAGTTAAAAAACCAGAAACTATAAACTACAGAACATTAAAACCAGAAAAAGATGGTCTATTCTGCGAAAGAATATTTGGACCTACAAAAGACTGGGAATGTCACTGTGGAAAATATAAAAGAGTTAGATATAAAGGAATCGTTTGTGATAGATGTGGTGTAGAAGTTACAAAATCAAAAGTAAGACGTGAAAGAATGGGACACATCGAACTTGCAGCACCAATTGCACACATTTGGTTCTTTAAAGGAATACCTAGCAGAATAGCATTAATGCTAGATATTTCTCCAAGAAATCTAGAAAGAGTTATATATTTTGCATCATATGTAGTAACAGATAAAGGAACATCAGGCTTAATGGAAGCACAAGTTTTAAATGAAAGAGAATATCATGAAGCTGTAGAAAAATACGGTAAAGATTCATTTAAAGCAGAAATGGGTGCCGGAGCATTAAGAAAATTACTAGAAAAAATAGATCTAGAAAAATTATCTGCAAGCTTAAAGAAAGAAATTTCTAAAGCAAGTGAGCAAAAGAAAGTAAAATTAGTTAAGAGATTAGATACAGTAGAAGCATTCAGACTATCTGGAAACAGACCAGAATGGATGATTATGAATGTTGTACCTGTAATTCCACCAGATTTAAGACCAATGGTTCAATTAGATGGTGGTAGATTTGCAACATCTGATTTAAATGACTTATATAGAAGAGTTATAAACAGAAACAACAGATTAAAAAGATTATTAGAATTAGGTGCACCAGAGATAATTGTAAGAAACGAAAAAAGAATGTTACAAGAATCTGTAGATGCATTAATAGATAATGGAAGACGTGGTAGACCAGTAACAGGTGCTGGTAATAGACCATTAAAATCATTATCAGACTTATTAAAAGGAAAACAAGGTAGATTCCGTCAAAACTTACTAGGAAAAAGAGTTGACTATTCTGGACGTTCAGTTATCGTTGTAGGTCCAGAACTTAAGATATACCAATGTGGTCTTCCAAAAGAAATGGCTGTAGAATTATTCAAACCATTTGTTATGAAAGAATTAGTAGGAAGAGGAATTGCACATAATATTAAAAATGCAAAAAGAATGGTAGAAAAATTAAGTCCAGAAGTATGGGAAATATTAGAGGATGTTATAAAAGATCATCCAGTAATGTTAAACCGTGCTCCTACATTACACAGACTTGGTATCCAAGCATTCGAGCCAGTTTTAGTAGAAGGTAGAGCAATAAAATTACACCCATTAGTTTGTACACCATTTAATGCTGACTTCGACGGTGACCAAATGGCTATTCACTTACCATTATCACCAGAGGCACAAGCAGAAGCTAGATTTTTAATGTTATCTGTAAACAACTTATTAAAACCACAAGATGGTAAACCAGTTACAGTCCCAACACTAGATATGGTTCTTGGAAGTTACTACCTAACAATGGCCTTAGATGGCGAAAAAGGTGAAGGTATGTACTTTAAAGATAAAGATGAAGCTATAATGGCTTATGAAAATCATGATGTTGGAATCCATGCAAAAGTATATGTAAGATTTAGCAAAGAAGTAGATGGAGTAGTTAAAACAAAGAAAGTACAAACAACAGTAGGAAGAATTATCTACAATGAAGGAATTCCACAAGACTTAGGATATGTAGATAGAACAGATCCAGAACACGAATTTGATTTAGAGATAAACTTCCCAGTTATAAAGAAAAATCTAGGGGATATAGTAAACAGATGTATTAATGTACATGGTTTATCTAAATCTGCAGAAGTTTTAGATTATATTAAAGCAACAGGATTTAAATATTCTACACTTGCAGGTGTTACATTCTCTGCAGCAGATGTTAAAGTACCAGCAGCAAAAGCTGATATATTAGCAAAAGCCGAAGAGCAAGTAGAACAAATAAGAAAACAATTTAAACGTGGTTTAATAACAGACGAAGAAAGATATAATGCTGTTATCAATGTATGGGATAAAGCAACAAATGATGTTACAGAAGCAATGAAAGAAAACTTTGATGACTTAAACCCAATATTCATGATGGTTCAATCTGGAGCCCGTGGTAATATGAACCAATTAAGACAAATTGCAGGTATGAGAGGTCTTATGGCAAGTACTACAGGTAGAGCAGTAGAAATTCCTATTAAATCATCATTTGCAGAAGGACTAGATGCCTTAGAGTACTTCATTTCTGCACATGGTGCTAGAAAAGGACTTTCTGATACAGCATTAAGAACAGCAGACTCTGGATATTTAACAAGAAGATTAGTTGATGTATCTCAAGACATTATCGTAAGAGAAGAAGACTGTGGAAGCCATGACGGAATTGTTTTATGTGACATAAAAGAAGGAAATCAAATAATCGAAACTTTAAGAGAAAGATTACTTGGAAGATTTGTTATAGAAGATTTAAAAGATCCTAACACAGGAGAAATTTTAGTAGATACAAATACAATGATAACAGAAGCAATAGCAGACAAAATAGTAGCTGCTGGAATAGAAAAAGTAAAAGTACGTTCTGTTTTAGGTTGTAGATCTAAACAAGGTGTATGTCGTAAATGCTATGGTATGGGATTAGCAAGGAAAGACTTAGTAAATATAGGAGAAGCAGTAGGTGTTATTGCAGCACAATCAATTGGTGAGCCTGGTACACAGCTTACTATGAGAACTATCCACTCTGGTGGTGTTGCAGGTGTTGCAGATATCACACAAGGTCTTCCTAGAGTTGAAGAGTTATTCGAAGCTAGAAAACCAAAGGGACTTGCAATTATGGCAGAAATCTCTGGTAAAGTTAAAGTAGTAGAAGACAAGAAAAAGAAAGAAGTTGTTATTACTTCTAAAGATGATTCAAAAACATACACAATACCATTTGGTGCTAAACTAAAAGTTATGGATGGTGACGAAATAGAAGCAGGTGACCCAATAACTACAGGTTCATTAAATCCAAATGATATACTAAAAGTAAAAGGAGCAGAGGGAGTATATACTTACCTTGTGCAAGAGGTACAAAAAGTTTATAGAAACCAAGGTGTTGATATAAACGACAAACATATCGAAGTTATCGGAAGACAAATGATTAAGAAAGTTAGAATAGAAGATAATGGAGATACAGACTTATTCCCAGGTTCTTTAGTAAATGTATATGACCTAGAAGAAGTAAACGAAAAAGCTATAGCAGAAGGAAAGAGACCTGCAACAGCAAAACGTGTATTATTAGGAATAACAAAAGCATCATTAGCTACAGAAAGTTTCTTATCTGCAGCATCATTCCAAGAAACAACAAGAGTATTAACAGAAGCTGCAATAAAAGGTAAGACAGATGAGCTTATGGGGTTAAAAGAAAATGTTATGATAGGTAAATTAATACCAGCCGGTACAGGAATGGATAGATATAAAAATCTAAAAATTCATGTAGAAGGTCAAGATGAGGAAGAACAAAAAGAAGAGCAAAAAGCTTAATAAGAATATAATAAGATAGAGAGAACTATATAGGTTCTCTCTATTTTGTTATATAAATGTAAATTAGATCAAAAATATTGAGCCGTAAGTAGTTCGAAAATGGGAAAATATAAGCCAAAAATGTAATTGACTTTATACTATAAAACGAGGTATAATATATGCTAGAAAAAATAGAAGGAATTGATGTTGTATGAAGTTATTAAACAAAAAATTAATGTTACTAATGATGGGGATAATAATAATGCTACTTGCATTGTTAACAGGAAAAGTGCAAGCTGCATCACAAGAGTTTGGATTACAAGAATATAGAAAACCAGTAGGAAGTACACAATATGGGTATAAAGTAAGTGATAAATATGTGTGGAAAATAGTGACATACTCTGGTAGTGCAATAAATTATGATAGAACACTTTATTGCTTAAAAGCAGAACAAGGTTTCTATACTTCAGAACCAGGAGTTTTTAAAGAAACATATAATTTATCATATGATTTTATGAATAAAAACAGTATGAGTCCATTACCAGTACCATCACAGTATTATAATCAAATAGTGTGGATTTTAAATCATTCATATATACCAAGTGCATCTACTGCAAGTACAGATAAAACAACATTACTACAAAATGCAGGAATAACAGGAACTAGCGAACTTACAGATGATGATATAGATGTAGTACAACAATTAGCGATATGGTATTTTACAAATTATGATGATTCAACATACCATAAAGATATGGTAGGAGAAGCATCTTTCCAAACAGTGTTACAATCAACTAAAACTAGTGGTGGAACAAGTGCATACCAAGCAATCGAAGGTATTAATCAAACTAGATATGACCAAATGGATAAATTGTTTGTATATCTTGTAGAAAATGCAAAAAAAGCAACAGCAAGTTCTAACAGTACTTCATCACCAATAGCTATGGGAAATACTACCCCAACAGTAGAAGTAAGTGGAAGCAATTATATAGTAGGACCATTTAAAATAGATAAAAACAATGACACTCCATATACTATAAACTTTAGTATAACAGACCAAAGTGGTAAAAGTTTAGCCGGAAAATATACTTTATTAGACTCAAATAAGAGTCAAACAAGCCAAACTTTAGCACAATTAGTTGGAAGTAATTTTTATTTAAGAATACCAATTAGTACAGTAAATTCAGAAAATATTACAAGTCTAAGATTTTCTATGAATGGAAATTATACTATAACAACAGCTACATATTGGACTAAATCTGGAGATAGTACAGTACAACCAATAGTAGAATTGGGTAGAACACCAAAAGCTTTTAGTGGTAACAAAGAAGTAACATTTCCAAAAGAAGGTTCATATAATTTAAAACTTATAAAAGTAGAACAAGGTAATACAACAAACAAATTACAAGGTGCAACATTTAGAATTACAAGTCCAAATGGAACGGTAACAGAAACAACAAGCTCAAATGGTGAGATTAATGTAGGACCAATTACTATAAATACACCTGGAACAGATACAATAACAATAGAAGAAACACAAGCTCCAGATGGATATGAAAAAGTAATAACAGCACCTATAAATGTACAAGTAACAAAAACACTATCAAGTAATACATATACTATGTCAAATGCTGTAATAACTAATACCCAGACGGGATCTAGTATAAGTGTAAGTGGAAGTACGATAACAGTAACGGTAGAAAATAAATTAATACCAAAAGATAGTGAATATAATTTAAAACTTGTAAAGGTGGAACAAGGAAATACAAGTAAAAAGTTACAAGGGGCAGAATTTAGAATCAATTCACCAACTGGTGAAGTAACACAAACAACAAATGCAAGTGGAGAAATAAATATAGGACCAATTGCAGTAACAGCTACAGGAACAGACACGATAACAATAGAAGAGACAAAAGCTCCAGCAGGATATGAAAAGATAATAACAGCACCAATAACAGTGCAAGTAACAAAAGTATTCGAAAATAATACATATAAAATGTCAGATGCGGTAATAACAAATTCACAAAATGGAGCAGATATAAGCTTAAGCGGAAATACAATAACAGTAACAGTAGAAAACAAAGCAAAATATTTTGATTTAGCATTAAGAAAATATATAACACAAGTAAATGGAGAAAATGTTGCAAATACTAGAGTACCAGTTATAGATACAACATCGCTTACAACTGGAACAACAGCAAGTTATAAGCACAGAAAAGATCCAGTTGCAGTAACAACAGGTGACAAAGTAATATACAATCTTACGATATATAATGAAGGACAAAAAGCTGGTAGGGCAACTAAAATAGAAGACCAATTGCCAACAGGATTAGTATTTAATAGAGTAGTATCTGGAAACTTTGAATTAGATTCATATAGTGAAACAGATAATCTATTAAAATTAAAGAGAACATCAAATACAGATAATCTTGATGCATATAATGGAACTACATTAGATTCAGAAACAATACAAATAGAATGTACAGTAACAGCAGTTCCAACTAATAAAGAACAAATTTTAACAAATGTAGCATGGATTTCAGAAGAATATGATGCAGAATCAAATGTAACAATAACAAACGAGGAAAATGCAGATAGAGATTCTGTTCCAGGAACACATCCAGATGTAAATAAAGACAATATGGAAGATTATACTGGAAATAATAATCAAGAAGATTTAGCAGACGAAGATTATTATTATAAAGGTCAAGAAGATGATGATGACTTTGAAAAATTAAAACTAGTATATTTCGATTTATCATTAAGAAAATTTATAACAGGTAGAAATGATACAACATTAACAAATAGAGAACCACAAGTTGATGTAACACACTTAGCTGATGGAACATCTACAACAGCTACATATAATCATCCAAAAAATCCTATAGATATGCAAAGAGGAGATATCGTAATATATACAATAAGAGTATATAATGAAGGTTCAATGGATGGATATGCAAATGAAATAACAGATTATTTACCAGAAGAATTAGAATTTTTACCAGACCATGAAATAAACCAAGAATATGAATGGCAAGTATCTAGTGATGGAAGACATGTTACAACAGATTATTTATCAAAAGCTAAAGAAACATCATCAAGACAAAACTTATTAAAAGCTTTTGATGGAACAACATTGGATTATAAAGATGTAAAGATAGCATGTAAAATAAAAGATACTGCAGAAGTTGGTAAAAAGCTAACAAACTTAGCAGAAATAACAGAATCTAAAGATTCAGATGGAAATGATGTAGTAGACAGAGATTCTGAAACAGATAATGTAGAAGTACCAACAGACGAAGATTTACCAAATTATAAAGATGACGAAATAGATAAAGACTATGTACCTGGTCAAGAAGATGACGATGACTTCGAAAAGGTAAAAGTAGTATATTTCGATTTAGCATTAAGAAAATTTATAACAGCAGTAGATGATACAGAAATAACAAACAGAATACCACAATTAAGTATGGGCGAAGATGGAAACATAGATTATAATCATACAAAAGAGCCTGTAGAAGTAGAAAATGGTAACATAGTAACATATACATTAAGAATATATAATGAAGGTATGATGGCAGGTTACGCAAGTAAGGTAAAAGATGATGTGCCAGATGGATTAGAATTCTTACCAGATAATGAGATAAACAAAGAATATAGATGGGTATTATCAGAAGATGGAAAATCTATAGAAACAGATTACTTATCTAAAGAACAAGAACAAACAGAAGGTGCAAACTTAATAAA
>ERZ827088.167-NODE-167-length-98380-cov-89.468091_pt1 | contig 98380 bp, 138 predicted proteins | sample MGYA00519922_ERZ827088 | MGnify/ENA primary metagenome ERZ827088 (study PRJEB31778, sample SAMEA3449254) | human gut metagenome | biome: human gut; feature: human-associated habitat; material: faeces | place: United Kingdom | collected 2010/2012 ... | reverse complement strand
GAGCAACAGACTCATAATCTGGAGGTCCTAGGTTCAAGCCCTAGCTGGTCCACAAAAGATGATTCCGTGAATCTTTAAAACCCGGATAGTTAACATTTGTTGAATCTCTAATAAATTATCAAAATGAAGAGATTATTCGAAAAGCTTAGCATGTGCTTAATCATGCTTATTGTAGCCGTCACAGTATCGTCATGTGACTACATGAAAAAAACTAAGAGTGAGATCAGACACGATGACTCGCTCATGGTATCAAAGATGATGCAGGATATTGACAATCCTACATTCACCGGCTGTTCTGACGTTATAGAGTTTCAGAGATCGGAAGGTCAATGGAGACATCAGGACTCAGTGTTCTTCAGCATACCTGAAAAGGTTATGCGTGATGTGGTATCGGTCTTAGAAAAATCTGGGAAACCATTGACTAAGATGAGTATATCGAACGAGTTCGAGATGAACAAGCATGTATATTTGAATCTTCCTGATGAACAGGATCAATACAATGCGGTTGCTCCTCCTGATATCCCTAACGTAGAAATGGTTGATACTATTATCGACGGTAAGCATGTGCAGATCGTGCAGTCCTCTAGTACTAACATAACGACAAAGGAGGATTAGCTATGAAGCGGTACATTATTATCTCTTACGATGGTTCTAGTTTAGATCAATCTGAAGTTATGGCAATAGCTTCACAACTGAACACAGTTAAACCTGATGTTAAGGATGTGCATGCAGTTACAATGGATGAAACGGAAGTTAATTCCATTATTATCGGTCACACAGAAGCCAAGAATGCTACAGAACTTTCTGTTGTAGAGTCTGCATGCATCTACGTGAAAAAAAGATTTGGTAAGTTTTTCTGCTCCAAGATGAAGCTGTTGCTTGCATTGTCAGAGGCTATAACTAATGAGCCTAACAATGAATCTCTTATGAATGCCATCAGAGTTATGTCTGGTGGTATAAGTAAGAGGATGCGTGATTCTTACGGTATTTCTACCGATATTATTTGTGTATTTAAAACGGTTCAAGATAACATGTAAATATGTATAAAACACAACGTAATACTAAGAAAATGTATCGTCAGCGTCACGCAGAAGCCAAAGCAAAGGCATATAAGCGTGACAAGTTTAAAAACAAGCTAAATCCTTTAGATTATGTGGAAGATTCCAGTGTATACGACAAAAGCTAAGAAAAAGGGTAAGAATACAAAAACATTAGTATTTGAATCCAAGTATCCTAGTGAAGATCAAGCTATAGATGCTAGATTAGCACTCATTCATTTGGCTAATTGCTCTCACAGCGCTCCATGCGATATTACCATTAATAATAATGGCGCAGTATTCGTTAAGAATCCATCCTGGAGTGTGGGAGAAGTAACAATATGTTAATTAATTTTATTTACAAACATTTAAAACATTATCAAAATGGCAAAAGCAGAAATAAAAGGCGCTGCTAAAGAGCAGCAGAATGTGTCAGCAGACAACGTAGTAGAGAAGTTGATGAAGGGCAACCTCGTGACCGACATCGCAGACAAGGCGGCAGAAGAAATCCGCCAGGACGAGGAGAAGCGCAAGATCTCCCAGGTCAAAGAAATTGTCAAGTGTGCTGACTTTCTTAGAATTAAGGAACTTCTCAATGTCCGCAAGGACCGTGCGAAGGCAAAGATCACTCTCGACACTCTGAAGAAGCGTACAGAATTGTTGGCCCGTCTTCTGGGCAAGGACGAGAATGGTACCGCCGTTCCTGACGACCAGAAGATTACGCCAAACGAATTCCGCGAACTTTCGCAGAAGATCGATGAGGATCAGCGTAAGCAAATGACTGAACTGAACAAAGAGTACGAGAAACACGACCGTGAGTTGCGAGACAAGTACCCTAACAATTGGTATTATGCCAACTATCAGTTCGATCGTTTTTAATTCTTCTTCTAGTACAAGTATCTTCGTATCACGTACATAGATTCTGAAGCACTGTAGAGGATCTTAAGAAGACGAGGCAGCGAAGGAATCCTAGAATGAATTAACATTCTCATCAAGTATCTTCGTATCACGATGAGAGGAAGAGATGTGACCCCACACAGTAAATTGGGACAGTAGATCAAACAATATGTTTTGTGCGTATCTTTGTATCGGGGAGATTTGATTGATCTGAGAAGTTAATTGAACCCTGCAAAATGTATCAAAAATGCTGAATATAGCCCTCTAAGTATCTTCGTATCATGAGGATTCCTATATATTTTTAGCCATGTTTTAAGCGCTCTGAGGCAGAGTATGTCACCAAGTGGAGTAATTAACCACGAGTGCCGCAAAAATGTCTTAGAGCGCACCTAAAACGGCTTAAATCGAATGTTCTGACTGATCATCGGAACATTTACAAGAACGTACAGTGTGTATGAAATAATCTGTTTGGACAGGGGTTCGACTCCCCTCACGTCCACGGGGTATCCTCTACGCTATTGTGTAGATTCCATTTGGACAACCTAGGCATGTTGTAAAACTGCCTACACGGGCGTGTTTGGTTTTGACAGGCAGAGGAGATAAATACATTAAGCACTATACTATAAATTAAACGGCAATGTAAATAACATTGTAGACTATACTAACGTAGCGTAAGTTTAGTCTAGGTGTTTCCTACCAAAGTGGAGAGAAGAAGAAGTTTGGTTCTTTGGGCTACACACCCGAGGATTAGGGTTCGACTCCCTAGCTTCTTCCTATTAGTTATGACAAAGGGATATAAAGCGATGATAAAGGACAGGTGTCCTCATGTCGTCAACCTCGCATTTAAATGGTGTACAGAATTTGGCAGATTATCTAATATAGGTAAGAAGCCACATGAAAGAATTAAGTATGCTGTAAAAACGCGATGGATAGACCGTGTATACCAAGAAAATGTAGCAATCTATAACACTGGAAGAGGAATACCTCGAACAGATGAAAAGGATGCATCATTAAGAAAAGCTCTTGGAATACATGAGGGGTCGCAAAATTTTAATTTTGCAGACTCTATAAATTTGGATGGCATCAACAAAGTATTCAACTCTGGAGAACGAGCATTTTGGATATGGGTTAATAGCTGGGTAGTATGGTTTCAAGAGAACTATAAGTACCTAGAAAACTATTATAACATATCATGTAAGTGTGGCAATATGGCTTTATTTGATAAAGCATTGTCAGAAAAAGCTAGTTTTCTAGATGAGTATTTTGAAGATTTCTCTAAGTTTATTAAGGAAACATTTAATTAAACAAAATAAAAAATGGAGTATTTCCCTAAAATGCTAATTTACAGAGCTAGTCTGTTAGGCTGCAAAGAAGAAGGTATAGAAAATGTGATTAACTGGTTTCATAACCGCCTTAAAAAGGGCTTTACTTATGAAGCGCACATATTCTGTGCAGGAGACAGCCTAGACGAAGATTGTATATACGAATACTGTTGTAATGAACAGTTGCGTAGAGTTGGTGATTGGATTATGAAAACGATAATCCTAAGCAGCCCTATAAAGTTCAAAACACTTACAACTCGTATGCGTATCGGTTCAGGACTACTTGAAAAAGTAGAAATGAAAACGGGAGGAAAGGATTTGAAAATAATCCTTTTCAACAATTTCGTCAGCAACGTTTGGTCGCTATACCGTCAGAAGATGGTGTACGATCTTCCGTTTTATCAGGAGTAGGGTGAGAGAGATCTCCCCTACCCCACAATATGGAGTATCAGCGTATCACTCAATCTGAGATTGAGACCATAAAAGAAGCTCAAAAGGGAAATGAGCTAGCGTTTAATAAATTGTTTAACCGTTACAAAGAGTTCGTTGACAACGTGCTCTTTTGTTACGTGAATGACATGGATGAAGCTAAAGATCTTACAAATGTTGTATTTCTTAAGGTTTACCAAAAACTCTCGACATTCACAGATTATTCGTCTTTTGGCGGATGGCTGAGAATTATAGCTAATCGAACAGCTATAGATTATCTACGAAAAGTAAAGGAGAAATCCATGGAGTTAGGAGAAGATACAGGCCGACTACCTGTCGAATTAACTAATTCTTCAGAAGAAGAAGATCTCGTCAATCTTCTTGAGTATGAATCTCTTCTAAAGGAGTTTGAAAAGCTCCCAAAGAAGGCACAAAAGATTTTTAATCTATTTTACGTAGAAGATCTTGCCGTTGATGAAATTAGCAAAGTGCTGAAAATTCCTACAGGCACTATAAAAGCTGCACTAAGCCGCACTCGTAGGAAAATTAAAAATAACTTAAAAGTTTAACAAAAATGACTTCACTTTTATTATTGATTCTCTCGATTTTTGTAGCTCTTGGTTTCGCAAGATACAATAAGAGCAACAAGTTGTTCTGGATCATTCTCGTAAGTCTCTTGCTAGGTTTTACCGGTAAGAGTATGGTCAACTATGCCTTTGTTGACCATAAAAGTGAAGCCAGTACAGTTAAATCTTCTGCAAATCCCATGCTGGCACCGACGTGCTCATTTCAGGCTTTGGAACCCTCAGAGGGCGCCGGTACATGTGCTGAGACAAAACCAGCAGGTAAGGATACAATTGTAGTAGATACTGTTACTGTGCTTAACTTGGGTGAAGACGAGTACATTAACGTGCTCACTAAACCTCCACGAGATTGGTTAAAAACGAACTTTATATTCGACACAAGTTGAATTTAAGCTAGTTGCCCAGAAAGTATTAATTAATTTTAGTAAATAACATTTAAAACATTATCAAAATGGTAAAAAAGAATGGAAAGGGCAATGTAAAAGTTGCTCAGAATAACAACAATGGCGGTAACAATGCAGATGCAGCTGTTGAGGCTGCAGCTATGCTCACAACAACAGGTGGGTCAAGCATGGATCGTAATCACCAGGTAGATTTGTTGAAGATGGCTCACGATCGTTTCTTCTTGGATGAGAAAGCTGCTGAGCACACTGGTTTCCCACAGGGAACTATCGACAAACTCAATCATATTAATGCCCTCGGCATCGCAGTGTGTGTATGTAATGAGGTCAAGTATGGTACCAGCGATTTCGCTGTTGTAATCCGTAAGTCTGCGCTCCCAGAGCTTACTGAAGCTTTGAAGGAGATTGGTGTAAGCTTTGATGACACAAAGCTCTTGCCTTTAAAAAACGATGCTGAAGCAATTGAAGTTACAGCTTCAGCTGTAACAGTATCAGAAGAGACAGCAAAGAGTCTTGACAAGGATGCTAAGGCTCGTGCTGCAACAGCAGGTAAGGTTTTTGATCCTACAAAGATCAAGGACGAAGAAGAGCTCAAGGAAGCTTTGTCTGGATTCTTAGTTATGAACCGTGATTCTAAGCTGATGGATAGCATCATGCAGTGTGTGAACTTCTATAAGTCATATCGCTCTATTGAAGCTAAGCATGCTATCGATTCTGCTGAGAAGACACTCAAGAACACAAAAGACAAGAAGTACAAAGAGAACGCTGAAAAGGCTCTTGCTTCTGCAAAGGATGACCTTGAGCGCCTCAAGAACATGAACTTCCATGATACGTTTCGCAAGATTGTTGAGCTTACGGGTCGTGTCGGAACGCTTACTTATGGAATTGGTGCTCACTTCTTCAATGTTACCGCTACGTCAGGATCTCCTGTATCTGCGTTTTGTGAGCTTCGCGACCATTCTACTGACAAAAACACCGGCGTATGCAAGTATACCGATGATCAGATTGCAGACGCTGTAAAGTGCCTCGTAATCATTGGTGCAGACGATGTTCGCTCAAAGGGTAAGACCTTGCTCGAGGCAGAGAACAAGCTGCCAGAAAAGGATCGTGTCAAGGAGCACATTGATGCCGCTAACAAGAACATCGCATTCGCCGATAAGGCTACTGCAGCGGTTCTTGCGGCTCCAGGCGAGTTCGTTGAGAACTTGAAGAAGAACTTCTTGGAGGGTAACAACTTTGCAAAGAAGACTGTTATCGCCATTAAGCGTGCATATTATCGTGACGTTACTCCAGAGATGATGGCTAAGGTTAAGTCTGACTCAATGCTTAATAACGCTACGCAGCATGCTGGTATCATCTCTAACCTGTTCCGTAATCCTTCTGATCCGCTCGTAGGTTATGCCAAGGAGAATATCATCGACTTGGAGTTCAAGACCGATGAGGAGATCAAAGCTGAGGAAGAGGCTGTTGCCAAGGCTGCTAAGGAAGCAGCTGATAAGAAGGCAACTGAGGATAAGAAAAAGGAAGCCAAAGGTAAGGCCAAGGCTCAAGTAAAAAAATAATGCGGCCAATTAAAAGAACTGGTTCACAACTAGTTGGCCGTATTAAAAGAGCCTTTGACATCCAATGGCAAAGTGAACACAAATAATTTAACTATCAAAGTATGAAAAAATTAGTGATCACGTTGTTAGGAGCAGCATTCCTTACTATCGGCATGAATATTGCCGATCTTAAGAATGTTCCCCTTCCAACGACAGTGCAGACAGTAGCAGCATCTACTGTACAGCAACCAATGGACCATTTGTTTGGTCAAGTGAATCGTGCTAATCCTGATACAGTGCATGATACCGTTAGGGTAGAAAAGCCTGTACCTTGTAACCATAAACAGTTACCTGCAAAGGCAATTGTTAAACGCACCGTAATTAAGAAGACAGATACGTCGTATGTACCACTTCTGTATATTATGGAACCTGGAGAAAAGGTCGACTCCACTAATCACAACTCTACCATTCGTAAGGGAGAGCTCAATGATTATATTCAAATCGCCTCCAATGTGCATAAGTAAACATAAGAACCCTATGCACTATAATTGGGTAAGTACATATAATGGATCCCATTAGTCCACGTACTATTCTGGAACATCCCTCGCGAAGGAGCTAGAAGAAAAACTCAATAAATTAAACTTGATCCGAGAATATGTTAACTCTGTCTTGCAGGGCGAGATCACTCAAAAGGTAGGATGAAATGTATCAAACATTGAAACAGTTTGATATAGGTAGGAGAAGCGTTGTATCAGCTCCTATAGATTATACAGCTGGACTTGTGAGAACCGTCTGGAGACAAGCTGGATGAGGCTGTATAATCTAAAAACGCATAAGTCCCAAGAAGGGCATAATGAACCGTATCGTAATTATATGTGATAATACTAAGCATATACAAACGTTACACGAGATGAACTATATTGGTCCCCAGTAGGTGAACAGAATTGCATACATGGTATGGTGCATGGTGCTGGAAGAACCGAGGATATCCCAAACAATATAGAAGTATTATTAAGCCGTAGGTAGTGTTTCTAGTGTCTAAAGCTAGTATAAAGGCCGAAAAAATTATCTAAGACGCAATATCGTGAGGATAATACTCACGGGACGTATGGTGAATACGTTGGCATATAGTCCTTGACGTTCGATTCGTCACAACTCCATTGAAGGGGTGCCGGGGATGAGGTGTAAGACGTCTGAGCTCATGGTAGACCGCCAGGCTTTTCTTGTTTATGCGGTATATAAAAGTAAAACAAGCGCAAGGGTTGGGCAGCCCCTTAATCGAAACTCTACGGGAGTATCGTACGCGGGTGAAGATCGCGGTGAAAATCTATTCCAGTTGTATTATTAGGATGTTAGGCAATCCAAACTTACAGCCAATTTCCATGAAAATTAAATCGTTCATGAGACTATGATCGATGACTCCGTTACAGTCAAAGAAAATTGATGGAGAGCTATCCTAGAATAAGAAATAGCAAAGCAGGTAGAAAGTTGATTCGAGATATGTCCATCCAGGACCATTTGACCTCCACTTTCATCCAAAACGATCTAGACTAATAGTTTATTTGCATAATGATATACAATATTATATAGTCTCTACAGAGTAGTAAGCTGGTATATTATGTATGCGTATGTTGTATGCAAAAGATATAAATTATGAAAACCTAGAAAGTTTAAAAGATAACATGTTTAACAAAAATTGATGTCCCTTCATAGAGTGAATCTTACGTTGTAAGTAAGGGCTTGAGGTGAAGAAGTCGAGTGCCAACCGATATGCCAACCATGCTAAAGTATACTGCGCAACAGTATATGTAAACATAAAGGTTCGAAGCAATACAGGAAATTGATGGGCAGCTTATATCTATGTTGTAAAACGACTGTGTATATTATATGTGTATACTGTCTCTATACATGTATATTACGTTATAAGTGGGTGACAAGATGAAATGTATGGGTTGAATTCCCAATATTCGTGCACTATAAATAGGAGGTAGTAATACCGGTACAGAAAAATTACAAATATCAGCAAAGATATAAAAAGCCGTAAAGTCTGTGATGGGTTTGATCCTGAGACGTTCCGATAACCAACCGCTGGGTACATGCCATAAGCCGAGTATCGCAGTAAGGAGACCTAGCTGACAGTCGCTTCTAAGTTAGCAGTAGAGATCATCTGCTTTAATAACAATCGTGTAGGAATATCTTGTAAGTATAGTAAGGGAAATACGACCGAGATTCTACATATTTTCGTGGGTTATAGAAAATTCTAAGATTCTATGAGTGTTAGTTGCTATGCAAAATTTCACCAACGAAAATTAGAATAGTTAAGTTAGAAAAAACGTGAACAAAATAGCAGAAAACAGTTCAGCATTTGATTATGCAAAGGAAGCATTCAAAGCTTTAGACGATGGGCCTGGATAAACCAGTAAATGCTAATTGCATCATACGTATGCAATTCCTGCTGCAAGCCTATTATCCTATTGTCGTAATAGAGAAAGTGCAGCTAAGTCTAGAAAAGCGTCTACAATAGTAGAACTTCCTTTAGAAAACTAAGTACGCAAAGTAGTAACCGAGTATCTTCGTATCAGCGTTGCTTTATTCAATAAACAACGGCAAAGGTGTAGCCAAAATACACCATATTTTCAATCATATCGTTAGTTAATCAATAACGATATCAAAAAGGATATGATTATGTCAGAAATTAATGTAAACATCGTGGAAACAACTATTAAGTCAAATCGTACCCCACTGAGCATGCTCGGTGCAAAAATGTTTGGTCAGGACGTATTTACTCCTCAGACCCGTTTATTCAACCCAGACCATGACAAGGTTTTGGAGCAGGCTAAGCAGAGCTCCAATGTAAACCTTGTACTCAATCGTTCACCTCGCCGTTTTGTGATCGGTTATATTACGATTGAGTCTATGGCAGCCAAGCAGAATGCAATCGGTGATGTCATTTGCCGTCTCAATGAGGGCACTGAGCACCAGATTGATATCCCTCTCGGTGAGAACAGCACCAAGTTTGGTGAGACCACAGAGGAGGCAGTTCAAAACGCTCTTAAGGACAAGAACTCTAAGGCAGTGTTCTCAGATCCTAAGGATTTGGGTAGCATTCTTAACGATCTTAACCGTGGTGAGATCGCTCGCCTTGATGCAATTATTGAGCAGGCTAATAAGGCTAAGGCTCAGTGTTTGTCTGCCATTGCAGCAAACGAGAAGATAATTGCAGACTACGAGCGTCAGAAGGCAGATTCTAAACCAGCTGATAAGATAGCATAAGTTCATGGAGGCTGTTTTAACAGAAAAGAGCGTTAAGCTTATAGAAGTAATGCTCTCAGAACCGAAAATTAAGGCAGCCGTTTATGAAAAGTTGGACCATACAGAGAAGTACAAGATCTATACCATTAACGATGATGGTAGTATTACTCTGGGTTCAACTAGATTCCATTTTTGGAATAAGATAATCGGCTGTGAGCAAACCTTACCATTTGAGAGCTTTGCTCTTAAGGTATGGGATGCACTAGTGAGTCTTTCCACAGGGCTTAACCAAAAAGCCATTATGGAAGGACTATCACAAGAAATTGTGATGAAAGGAGTTAAAGATAAAAACTTTAACTGGGTCGTAGAACGACTGCATGATGTTGCGACAAAAGTATGTCAGAATTCTAGCATTGCTGATGGCGTAGGAGCGGACCCTGCGGGGTCCCGGGTGTCAGGGCCAAGGCTTAACGCTCAGCAAGAGTTTCCTGAGAAAATTGTTATCAATATCAACGGACGTAAAGAAGTTTTGCAGGTTAAAGACTGCATCGGTAAACCAATGATTGAGTTGGAGTACGGAATTGTAAACGCTAAACGAGTAATGCTATAAACAGAAACATTCCTGCGGGAATGGTGTATGAACTGCGAGCAGAAGAGTACACATTCATGCATGGCATTATCGTTATTGTTTATAACGAAATGCAAAGACGATATTATTAGTTTATATTAAAAGGCATCCTTAAACATTCTCTGCGGAGAATAGGTAATCCGCCCTGCGGGGCAGGATTACCAATGGATGTCTTTTATTCTTTATTACAGTTATATGTAATATAGGAACTAGGTAAATGGCTGATTCAAGTAAATTGTTTAATTTTAATCAAACTATATGAATAAGAAATCAATTAAATTGAACTCAGCAAACATCATCACAATTCGTAAGAATATTGATATTACTATCAATAAGTATTGGCGAATTATTCGAGCAGAGAACCTCATGTCTAAAAAGGCAATTGCAGCAAAGCAAGGTTCTGGCTTAGATCTCAAGAGCTTGTATAACCAGATTGTGCAGCTTAGTGAGAAGCGTATTATGATTAAGGGTATTTTGGTAGCTCTTAATACAGGTACAACTACATTCTCTTACGAGGATTTTAAGAAGACAAATAACTATAGTATTTTTGCAGCATGCGAGGCAAAGGAGGCAATAGCACAACTTAAGATGATCAAGACACTTGATCCATCAACTAAGGCAAAGAAGGGATTGAAGGCTATGCCTAAGCGTGAGATATTCTCATCAGCTAAGATTGCTCAGCTTATCCATGATCAGCAACTACTAGCAAATAAGTTTGACGCTAATCTCGAGAAGTTTAACAATGAGACTTCTATTGAGATTAAAGATACTATTGCAGATAAGTTCGAGATGGATCTGACAGTTTAAATACTATAGGTTCGAGACAAATATAAGGGTCGCCGGAAGGAGTAAGATCGAGGCTTACACGAACCACAATAAGGAATCCCTTGCCTTAAAAATAACATTATTAACACATTAAATTATCAAAATTATGTCAAAGAAGAATAACAAGAAGAACCTCAAGAAGGTTCAGGCTAAGATAGGAACTACACCAGTTAAGGCTGAGGCAGCTAAGAAGGAAGAGTCTAAGGCTGCTATAAAGAATGCAGAAATTGCTGCAGCAAAAGACGATATTAAGGCAAAGAGGAAGGCTGAAAAGAAAGCTCACGAGGAGGCTAAATATGCTGCCTCTAAAGCTCGCATAGAGGCCCGTAAGGCGCGCAAAAAGAGCATCATGGATAAACTGATCGACTCCAAGAAGGAAAAGGCTTCAGAGCCTGTTAAAATCACTCTGGAGGACCGTTTGAAGAAGCAGGAAGAGCGTCGTAATGTCGCTATGGCTCGTCATATCGCATCAATTACCCGTCGGTGCAAGCGTATGCATCTCAATGATGCCGACACCGAGAAGGTGATAGACATCGCAAAGAAGCAGTGGAACAAAGCCACTGTATACAATATTACAGTTGTATGTGATTCTATTCTGGAAAAGAAGAAGGAGCTCGAGAAGTTGGTAAAGGATTGCGGCATTAAGTCTGCATGTATTACTAACTCTACAGCATTCTTTAAGAATGTGCCAGCAAGTGTGGTAGCAAAACTGCGTGATCTTGTAGGTAATGCTGCATTCTATCAGTATCGTTCTCGTGATAAGTCTCCATTCGAGGAGGCTGGCATAGATATGTCAGGCAATCACAACAAGCATAAGAAGGGAGGTGATACTCATACTATCGAGTGCTCAAAGAACGCTAGTGTGAACTTCTATAATCTCCGTAAAGCTAAGAAGAAGGTTAAGGAGATGCTCGAGAAGAACACGTATAACTTCCGTCGCGGCTCTAAGGCTGAAAGACGTAAGCTTAGTCGTGAGCTCAAAGTTAAGGCTAAAGCCGTAAACAAAAAGCCTACACAGGTGAAAGAAATTAAACAAAAGTCAGTTAAACAAGCAGCTTAATCATAGGAGGCAACGTTATGAATACCCAGAATAATCAATATTTGGACGATTGTGTTAAAAAATATCGTGACATCAAAGAGAAGTGGCTTAAAGACTTTAACAAGTCTCACGGAACTACTTCTAAGTTCTGTAAAGAACATTGTATCCATGGTCTTTCCCGGAAGAAACCTTGGTTCATACTGCTCAAACGTGATTCGATAAAAATTGAATCTCGCAGAAAGGTTACGAATCTTAACCATACTGAGCTTATGGAAGGGTATGTTCAACACAAGTTGCAGAAATGGGAGCGAAAGCACCCGTGCCCGGTTAAGAAAGACGACTTGTTCTACGCGCAGCAGTTCCCAGTTTGGGAATCAGAAAAGAATGCTGCAGAAGAACATATTAGAGACTTAGTTGTCGCTAAATATGACAAATTACAACTTATAGGACGATTCAAGAATTCGGACGACAAGTTTACTGAGCAGGAAGTTGCTCAGATAAAAGACAATGGCGAAACTGCTAAACATGGAGGAGTAAACAATCTTCCAGAAAGTAGTAAAGTCATCAAGATGGCTCGTAAGGAGACAAATAAGGTAAAAGCAAAGCGCAGTAATCTTGTTTGTACAAACCTTAAAGACCATCGCAAGAAGACGGGACGACTCCTGTTACCAGGCGCAAATAAGATGCGAATAGCAGCTTAAGGCGTAACTTCTTCAAAACCGACCAGGACACCACTGGTCACCCTAGTGTGCTCCGAAAGGATATGACTGCGAGGTGCAAACCCTCACTAGGGAACTATGATAGTAAAGGAAAGACCAGTAGTTCTATATGACATAGAAGTTTTTCCAAACTGTTTTCATTGTACTTGTAAAGATTCAGAGAGTCATAAACTATATAAATTCGAGATATCCTGTCGTAAAAATCAACTAGAAGAACTAGTTGACTTCTTCTACACAAACAGAACTGATCATATAATGTGCGGCTACAACAATAAGCATTATGATGACATGATCATAAGTTACATTATACATTTCTGTAGTAGAATGAAGCGACTAGGATACTCGAGAATTTGTAGTTCTCTCTACTATCTTAGTAAAGAAATAATAAGTTCGGAAAAAACAGGAAATATTGATAAGATTAAAGTGTACAAGTATTCAAACTACTTCTATTCATTTGATCTTATGTTGATGCTCTATAGTGCCAAACAGCAGAAAAGCTTAAAAGAAATAGAAATACTCTTACATATGCCAAATGTACAAGAGTATGAAGGAAGCTTTGATCTGCAGATCCCAGAATGTGATATTGATGCTATGATAGAGTATAATGTGAACGACGTAGAAGCTACTGAGACTTTGCTTAATAAAGTAAAAGAAGATGTAGAATTACGTCTTGAAGTGGAAAAAGAATGGGGGTTTGATGCACTGTCGATGAGTGGTGTACGATTTGGAGAAGAAGTACTCTTGCGAAAGACTTTAGACATTACCAACACAACAAAAGACGAGCTGAAAACTCGTGCTCGAAAAGTCGGAAACATTCGCCTATGTGACATCATACTCCCATTTATACAATATTCTAATCCAAAGTTGAAAGAAGTCTTATTGGATGTAAAGAATGCTACTTGCAATGCAAGTAAGTCTGATAAGAAACAAGAAAACTATGAGAAGAAGTTTGTTCTCTCAAACATTTGCTACTCTATAGGTGAGGGTGGTATACACACCATAAACGAACCTAGAGTCTACAAACCTACAGCTGAACAGTTTATAGGACACTCCGACGTTACGTCTATGTATCCTTCGCTAGCCATTATAAACCATTGGCTTCCGGTTCACTTAGGAGAAGATTTTTGGAATGTGTACAGCGCTCTATACAAGGAGCGCTTAACTGCCAAACGTAATGGAGAGTTATTAAAGTCTAAGGCATTTAAACAGGCTCTTAATGCTCTTACAGGAAAGATGCAACAAGAAAGTAGCTGGGCTTATGATCCACTTAACGTATACAAGATACGTATAAATGGGCAACTTATACTACTTATGTTAGTGGATAGGCTTCTAGAATTGAATTGTAAGATTGTACAAGTCAATACAGATGGTGTCGTCTACATTGCCAACAAATCCGCCCGCTTCGCAATAGCCGATGCAATTAAGGAAGTTGAGCAATTAACCCAGTTAACATTCGAATCCGATGATTACGAGTCGTTTTATCAGTACGACGTGAACAATTACTTTGGTGTTCGCAAAGGATATTCCCAATCTGGAGATCCAAGACTGATAGAAAAGAAAGGCAAGTTTATCACAGAAATTGGTCTTAACAACAGCATGACACCAGTTGTTATCTCAAAAGCTGTGATAAACTATTTTTTGAACAATGAACCGATAGACAAGTTTATTAAGAAGGATAGAGATATCCGTGATTTCTTGATGTCACAAAGCGTAAACAAGGAATCAAAAGTTGAATATGGAGGAAAACAGATTCAACGTATTAATAGATATTACGCGTCAAGCAGTGGCTATTATCTTATGAGAATTAAGGACAAAATGTACGAAAATCGTTCTGAAACAAAAATAACAGAATATGGAGTACGAATTCTTAACAAGATAGATGCCACACCAATAGAGAAACGTCATCTGGATTACCAATACTACATTAGCAAAGCAAAAAAGATAGCTAGTGAGTTTGTTAATCGCCAGTTGACAATATTCGATGATTAATCGTTTATCAACGTATATAAGATGATTATTGAACTAAACACAAAACTCCTGGACATTCCAGGACTAAATTCAAATCAATTAATATTCCTAAGTTTGGTATTGGATAAGAATCAAAAAACTTATAATCAAGACGTCCGCAAAATTGTCAGCCTAATTAGCGACGAAGAAATATCAAACTTAATTTCTCAGGGACTTATTACCTCGATAGAGAGAGGTAAGTCAATTACATATCATGCAACAGATACGCTTAAGGATGTAGTCCGCCCTAAACAAGACTATTTCGATCTGTTCTATGAAATGTACCCAGTATACGTTCTACGACCAGATGGCACCAAAAACTATCTGAGAGCCAACGTTAATAAGTGTAGACATTTATTTAATGTTTATGTAGGTCAAAGCGAAGCTATGGCTCAACATCTTATTCAGTGTCTCGACTTCGAAATGAAGAAAAAGACTAACGAGGGTAAACTAAGTTATATGAAGACGATGTGGAGATGGCTCGTAGACCATCAATGGGAAGAATCTGAGGAAGAAATGCAAGACAACTCTAAAATTGAGGAATCGACTTATGGAACAGAACTTATCTAATCTTATAAGACCAATGTCAGTTGTAGCCCAAGAGGCGATAAACTACATATCTGGTCGTAGAGATCATTCTATAACATCTCTAAAGACTAGATGGGCTAAGTTTAATAAGCAGTGTATGGGAGGTATTGAACCTAATACCGTTTATACCATAGCTGGTATTTCAGGAAGTGGTAAGAGCTCATTCGCAAATGAGATCTCAACTGATATTGTTGATTTGAATCCTGGTGAAGAAATAGTAATTCTGATTTTCTCGTTAGAGATGGTTGGATTTAGGCAAGTTGGAAGAACGCTTTCTAGTAAGCTTAGGAAAACGACTTCGACTTTGTATAGTTCGGAAACGGACCTAGATGACGATACCTTCAGAAAAGTCATCTCAGTATCTAATCAACTAAAGGAGTATCCTATATGGTTTATAGATAACCCTACAACTCCCAAGGAAGCAGAAGATATTATTAAGTATTTCTATAATACATACATAAAGGGTACCGATAAACATTTTGTAATAATGTATGACCATGCTCTATTGACGAAGCCAATAGGCAGCGTTATAGAAACCATGCAGGAACTCGAAAGAGTTTTCATAAGTGCCAAAAAGTATCCTATGACATCAGTGTTACAACTAGCACAGATGAATAGAAATATTGAATCACCAGAAAGAATAAACAATTCTTTGTCGCATTATCCTATGAGAAGCGACATTTCATCTGCTGACGCTTTATTTCAAGCTAGCGATTATGTTATAGTCATTCATAGGCCTGAAATTCTTGGAATACAAGAATACGGACCGAACCATTTACCTACTCAGAACAAGGTGTATCTACACATCTTGAAGAATCGAGACGCAGGAAAGCCCTGCATACTTGAATTCCAGAATGACTTAGCGTATAACAACTTGATAGAAAGTTAAGCAATTAAAATTTAGGCTGAATTATGACAACATACGATATTAAGTTTACTGACAACAACATTAAGAACACTAACAATGGTAACATTTATTCTCAGATTCTCGATGATATTATTCTTTCTACTGTAAAGAAGAACAACTCTTATTTGTTTAACACAAAGAAGGAGGACGACGATCTGATTGATGCCATGTTCAACGAGTTGGATCATACTTATATCTACAAGCCTCTGAAGGGCGACACTTTGTTTGCAAAGGCTTGTGATATTCTTGCTAACTATGGCAAGAAGAAGAGTATTATGAAGGGTATTAAGCTCGGTAAGATTTACCGTCTTGAGAATGGTCTCCCTGTCATTTTCTACAATGATGAGATTCAGATTGGTACCGACATTTATAGTTACTCTGATTTTAGTGATTACAACTTCATCTCTTCACTTAGTCCAGAGATTAAGAAGACAATCATTAATATTAACATTAAGCTTTAATTAAAACTTTTAGTATCATTGTATCATGAGTTTAACATTACCTACTAGTAAAATTCCTGCAGTTTCTGAAAATCCTAGATATCTTATACTCTATGGTCTTCCAAAGGCTGGTAAGACATCTTGTCTTGCACAGCTGGATAATAACCTTATCATAGACCTTGAGGGAGGCTCTGTCTTCGTTGATGCGATGGCCATCCAGTGTCGTACGATCAATGATTTAGGAGAAGCAGCAAGTGCCATTCGTGCCAAGAATAAAGAAGTAGGTCATAATTTCTATAAGCATATCACTATCGATAATGCTACACGACTTGAGGATATTTGTATGAGCTATGCTTGTACACTCTATCGCCAAACTCCAATGGGTAAGAAGTGGGACGGCACAGACGTAACCACCTTGCCTAACGGTGCTGGATATAAGTATCTTAGAGACGCAGTAAAGAAGGTAGTTGATATGTTCCGAGATTTGTGTGACGAATTTATTCTTGTAGGTCACGTTAAAGACACCGTAACTGAAAAGGATGGTGTTGAAGTTTCTGCAAAAGAGCTCGACTTAGTTGGTAAGCTGAGTAAAATCGTGTGTGGATTAGCCGATGCGGTTGGTTATGTATATCGCAAAGGAAATGAAACGCATATATCCTTTAAAGGTGGTACATCTGATACCATCATGGAGGCTCGTGCAAGACACATAGCCGGAAAGGATATCGTTATTGCAGAAGGTAATGAAGATGGGACACTTACAACACATTGGGATAGAATATTTAAGTAAATTGATATATTGGTCTATTCGATCAGCAGCATATTATGCTGAGAATAAACTGGATATGTTAGCATTACGTATATTAAAATAATAGAGATTATGTTTAGTACAAAGACAGCCGCAATTAGCAACGAAGAATTTAGTAATAGTAGTTATATGCCAGTAGGCATCAACCAGAATATCACTCTTAAAGAGGTAAACTGCAACAAGTCTCCTCAGGGTCTCGATTTCCTCGAGATCGTATTTGAGAATGAGGATGGTCAGACAGCTATTATGACAGAGTGGAAGAATACAAAGGGAATGTATATTAAGACAGACGAAGACTTGCAGAAGCGTGATAATGCTCAGTTTGGACGAGTTTGTCAGATTCTTGATTGTTTCTACCCACAGAGACCAGATGCAGAGCTTTCTACATTCAAGGAGATGATTGACTGGACAAAGCAGATGCTTGACCCTATGATTGCTACCAAGAAAAAGCTCCGTTTGAAGGTTATCTATGACAAGAAGGGCTATACTCAAGTAAGTAAGCTCGGAATCTTCGTTGAAGACATGTCTAATACAGATTCGCAGATTAAGCTCTTTAAGAACGATCTTATGAAGCGTCCAGTTGTTGCCGATAAGGAGAACAACGATCCGCTTAACGTGCCACCAACCGTTACTCCGGAAACTGCGGATGCAGCAGGCGCATCAGATCTTCCCTTTTAAGGGGTTTACGCCTGAAGAAATAGAAATACTACTTGATTGTATGAAATCCGGTAGATGGTTTTTATACTGTCTACATAGCAGGAGTGCCAAACTATACAACAAGTGGATACACCCAAGGGAGGTAATACTGCCATGAAAGGGTGTTGGTGGAGCTAGGTAATTCAGTTACCCTTTGGAGGTGAAATGCCTCCAATAAGGCTCGCAGGGTGTCGTGAGACACAAGCATGGACGTATGCGAAAACAGATCCAAATCGACGTTTTAATCATGTTTTGTTATATAGACAAAAGTCCAGTAGGGTTCGAACCCCTACAGAGCCACAACATTTCTGATGATAAGAAGAGCTACAGCTTGTGAAAGTAATAGCTCTGTCCGCCTGTGAAGGCCGATATTATCTATGATGCACAGTTTACCTGGCATCAGATTTCATACGCGTGTACGCTACGTAAGTGCGGGTTTGAATAACCTAAAGTCCGAGCTTAGCATCTCCGTAAACTGCTATACGTCCGTCAACGTAGACCTGAGCATGTCATTAAACTGCTCATTTTTAGGGAAGTTAGTCTAATGGTAAAACAAGGGCATTGATAGATTGGAATGTGTACAAGCTTAAAAGAAACACTACCCTGCTTATCGGTTCGAATCCGATACTTTCCACTACATGGCTAGATTGGATCCTTGCAAGGAAGCGATTCGAATCCGCACCTAGCCCCTAACTTGTAAGTTATGTATAGTACTAGAACAGCGATTACTATGTCCTTGAAAGATATCTTGGACAAAGTAAATGATTTAGACATCTATACGTATTGTCTAGGACAGTTCAAAGTTGGAAAACTCATGAATAGTCCTTTAAGGTCTGGAGATAAGAATCCTTCATTTGGAATATTTCATTCTAAAACAGGAGGGTTGTTATGGAAAGACCTTGGAACTGGAGAATGCGGAAACTCTCTGAAGTTCCTAAAAGAATACAAAGGTATAACGACTAGAGAAGAGCTTGAACGAGAATTATTGAGAATCGTACGCAGAATAAATCCTAATACAATCGTAAGGACAAATACGTACGATAAACCGAAAGGAGATACCGATATCGGAATAGTTCGACAGCCGTTTACCAATGTAGACAAACAGTACTGGAAACAGTTCGGAATACATATTGATACCCTAAAAAAGTTCAATGTGTTTAGCATTAAATACTTTCTTTGTAATAGTATCGTCCGAAGTATCTACAAAGAAAATAGTCCTATGTATGCATATAAAGTGTATGATAAGTTTAAGATTTATCGTCCACTTGCTTCCAAGTTTACTAAATGGCGTACCAATCTGACGAATCGGCACGTACAGGGATTATCCGAATTGCCTAAGGAAGGAGGCGACATACTCATAATAACAAAATCACTGAAAGATGTGATGTGTTGCTACGAGATGGGTTTTAATGCAATAGCTGCTGCTAGTGAAACTGTGTTTATACCTGAAGATATACTCAGATCTCTACGTTCCAAATGGAAACATATAGTTATACTGTATGATAGAGATCAAACCGGTATGCTTAAGGCTAGACAATATAGTAAGCAATACAAAATAGATGCTTTTTTCATTAATAAAAAATTTAAAGCCAAAGATCTATCAGATGCTGTTCGTGACAACGGATTTAGCACCATGAAAGACTGGTTAACAAAAACGTTACAGAAATATGATTGATGTAGTAATAGGATGCCTATTAGGTGTGCTGGGAGGTGCAATAATGTCTCCTCTATTGCATAAATGGCTTACAAAAAAGCTAACTAAGAAAATTCGTCTCGACAAAGGTGGATTTATGCGTATTTATCTTCCAAATAAATTGCAGATGACTATCTGGGATAGTTATAGTGATGATGGATGTATATGCGCATGTGTTCATTGTGGAGGTGAACAAAAAGTAACTGATGGCGAAATTGTCTATTTTAATAGAACTTCTGTATCCAAAATAAGGGGAAAGAATTTTTATTATGATAGGCAAGAAATCTAAAAAGAAATCCAAAGGCAGAGTACGGAATGCGACAAAAGTCGATAAGTATGGTCTCCATTTTAGGAGTAAACTCGAATGCTATACTTATGAAGCTTTTATGAAAGCTGGAATACCAGTTAAATATGAGCCAAAGCATTTCGTATTACTGAATAAATTCGAGTATTTAGGTGAAAAAATAAGACCTCTAACATACCTACCTGACTTCATTGGAAATGGGTTTGTAGTAGAATGCAAAGGTCTTATGGGAGATTCATTCCCTCTTAGATGGAAATTGTTTAAGCATTATCTTAAGCGACATCGAAGTAAAATGAAATGTTATCTCGTACGTAACCATGAACAGGTAGACGAGATGATAGAAGAGATAAAAACCAATATTTGAGTATTATAATATCAGTAAATATGGAAAAGAAATTTTTGAAAGTAGGTAATAATATAAACTTTAAGTTTAACACAGATGGTCTTGAGTATGATTTGATTCCAGGAACAGTTTACAATATTATTGTAGACCGTTATACTGACACCGTATCACTACAAGAGTCTGGTAAGTTACCTTTGCCTTCTAAGGTATATTGTACATCGCGTGATAAACGTTTCATAGACAAGGTTGTTAATAGTTATAACCTGTCTGAGAGCGGATTTACTGGTGTAATGCTTGCAGGATTGAAGGGATCAGGAAAGACCGTAATGGCTAAGATGATTGCCAATAAGAGCGGTCTTCCAATTGTGAACATAGACAAAAACATACGTCCACATATCCTTCGAAATATTGTAGAGATGCTCGGTGACACAAGTGTTTGCTTCTTATTTGATGAGCTTGACAAAGTTCTTGCAGATTACGATGATTCTTTCTTATTACAGGTATTGGATGGTTCTGATACTAAGGGTAAGCATATGATTTTGTTTACATGTAATGATGACAGTGAGATATCAGAGTATCTGATAGACCGTTGTTCTCGTATTCGCTATTGGCGTGAGTTTGAAGAAATGTCTCCATCTCTTATAATGGAGGTATTGAATGACAAGCTTAATGATAAGAAGGAAGTTAAATCTTTAACAGACTTTATTAAGGATAACTTCGAGGTATGTAGTTTTGATAACATTGTTTCTTTCGTAAAGGAAGCTAACAATTATCCTACTACGACATTCGAAGAGTTGTTTGAGGATATGAACCTTTCTTCAAAAGGTACTATAAAGCCTCACGCTCGTTCTTGTAACGAAAACAATCATAAGAACGTTAAGAGGAAATTAACTTCAGATGATTGCTGTTGTGATTGTTGTTGTGCAGAATGCTAATGATTACACCAAAGTACAAAATACCGGAATACGACATTCCATACTACGAAGATAATACACGTATTAGTAATAGTGCGATAGGCTGGTTCTTGAATAAAGGGCCGGCCTATTTTCGTAATATGCTGGATGGTAAAGAGAAAGGCTTAGATTTGCCACAGTTACGTAAAGGAACCATGATACATGAGTTCCTGCTTCAGCCAGATCAGTTCTGGAATGATTACGTTCTGTTCGATGGTGACAAGCCTAAAAGTGCGCAAGCACAAAAGTTCTGTGAAAACTTAATAAATACCGTCGAAATAGAGTTAAATAAACAGCTCTCAGAAGCCTATCGCAAGTCTTATAGTATAGTTGGCAAGAGTGAAGATAAAATCCTCTCAGAAGCGCTTAAAATAAGCGTAGAGTATAAGGATTATATCGAAGCCTTAAAAACGAACAAGATACTTATATCTGAATACGATTTAAAACAACTTGATACTATTAAGAATAATGTGCAAGCTCACAAATTAGCATGCATACTGTTGCGAAAATCTGGAGAGTACGGCTTTACTCATATATATCATGAATTCCAAATAAATTGGGATTTTCATTTACCATTTAAGTGCATTAAATGCAAATCTTTATTAGATAGTTGTACATTCGACTTTCAAAACAAAGTATGTACAATTATGGATATCAAGACTACGGCCAAACTGTGGCACTTTGAGGACAGTATGAAAGAATTTGATTACTGTAGACAATTGTGTTTTTATAAGGATGCTGTATATTGGTATCTTGCAAATGTACTAGGAATAACTGATGAATTTGATAAATGGAGATTCGAGTTTTATATTATTGCTATTGATACAACAGGCAGTAACGAAATAAGAGTTTTCAGATTGGATCCGTCTCAGGTTTGTTCTAGAAACGATGTAATAAATGATGTAATGACAGAAATAGCATGGCACATGGATAAAAATCTATGGGAACATGGTTATGAGTACTATGCTGGAGATGGTAGTGAAACTTTAAACCTATGAGTAAATTTGCAAAGGTAGTAATGCCTTTGATTATGAACGATATTAAGCTAGATGACTTCTCTGAAAAATCAGGGTTTGTAGATATCTATACATATGACCCTGACAATCCAGGGGATTATCGTAGTATCTACTTCGTTGTTAATGACGATGTACGGAATGCTTTGTCTATAGACAGAGCACGACGTTTTGTTAAATCACCTAGTCTTAAAGGCGTTTATACTAAACGGTGCAATAATATGCCATACATGGTGTATAAGCTTAGTATGACGCCATCAACATATAAGATGAAAGATGGAGTAATCTCTCCAACTCTAGAAGAAAGAGCTCGAATTTTGCAGTTTTGGGGCATTACTTCAGATATAGGAAGATTATTGCTATGTAATAGCACCTTGTCTGTAGAAACGGATTATGTTATGCCGTTAGCAGACGAGGCTCCACTCTTTTTAGAAAACCTTATATAACAACAAAGGGGAACAGTACCTTATCGGTATTGCTCCCCTATTTTGTTTGGTTTAGTTTATGTGAAATGTCTTAGTACGCGTTTATTTTTAAGGCGCTGGTGGTGGAGGGGGTGGTGCAACTGGAGCAGGAGGCGGTGGTGGTGGAACTAATCCATTACCACTATTCTGTTCTCCATCTTTCCATGTGTATCCACCCATCTTAAATACAGTTCCTGTTACGGTATTATCGAAATACCATCTACCAACCTTATCATTACCTCTACTTGAACCCCATGTTTGTATATTGTTGAGGACACCAGAAGCAGTCATTAACGATCTTTGCCAACGTGGAAAATATTTATACTTAGAGTCAGACGAAATAATGTCAGTCGGGTTATTTCCTGTTAATCCAGCAGCATCGGCAATAGCTGTAGGTATCTCTGTGAATTTTTCTACAGCAGATGTTACTGTTGTAGCAGATTTAACCATATCTACAAACTAATAAACATTATATAACTAGAATTGTGAGTCAATAGTTCTAAACATGCATTGATCTATAAGTCTAAGATAAATCTTCTGGTCTATAAAGTTCTTTATTGTAGGTAAAGAATTTTCGTAGTTCTTAGGTTTTAGATCTTTTGTATCTTCCTATACGTATCTATGGAATGCCACCCACCCTACAGAAAGCTACGCAATACAAAGACCCCATGTCAAAAACTCTCTAAGAGACTTAACTTCATTCTTGTTAAATTTAACTGGATCAGCAAGCCTGGCTTGACGATTAAACATATATTGATTAAACCATTTAAGCTGTGTGTGTGCTCCCCTCATAAGGTTTACGAGTACCGCCGGATTAGCCTCACCGGTGCTATAATCATACATGCATCTCTGTGATTTCTACTCGTTTGTTAGAGGTTTACGAATAGTTTTAGTTTTAATAGTAGTAGTACCACCTCTCTATACAGTTTCTTTTACCTATTCAATCTCTCTTACAACGTTATCTGGAGTATATCCTGCAAACCAGTGCTCTGCTCTACGTATAAAGAAATTACGCATTAAAAAGAAGAATTTATGCAAGACATTGTTACTAACAGCTGATTGGTCGTTCTTTGGCGAGTTACCATTAAGCAATGACATGGTTTGCTATATTGTAGCAGATAACTTACTATCCTACACCTAAGCATTAATATATGAAGGTTTAATCTTTGCTATACCATGATCAAAGTAGTACGCGTTCCACATAGATTCTCCACGGTTATCTTTCCAATCTCTATTAATCTCTTTCTATGTAAGACCACTATTTACCATTAACCTATCAAACTCAGTCTTCGTATAAAAACCTTCTTTAACAATAGAATTTCCAGGATAATATTTCTTTGCATTATATGTGGCTCTTTGTGCGAGCATATCCATCATATAATCACTCATTGTATATCCACCTGTAGCGGATTGCTTTAAAGCCTTTGTGATTCTGTTACGATAAGTATCTTTAAATGTTTCATCGTTTGTCCTAACTAAACCATCTTTCTACATCATAGCTACAGCTTTACAATTAGCTATAGGATTACCAATATTTGCCAAAGCTTTCATAAGATCAAATCCTGTATAAAGGTACGCTTTCATAAGGTCTCTAAAACCAAATTTATCATTTCTAGCAGCTTGTGCAGGCATTTGTGTAAAAGAGTCCCATACACCTACAAGTATTGATGGGACGTTAGCAGCAAGCATAAGATAAGCAGAAACACCTCTTGTTTTATTTACGAGTTTTGCCGCTGCGATTGCTTTCTTTGAAGGCTTTTCTCCAGGATTATCGTTCGTTTCTCTAGATTCATAAAACAATTGTTTTAACATCTTAGCATATCGCTCTTGCTGTCTAGTACCAGTTCCTTGATGTTCTGAATCTCTTGCTTCGTCAGACAAGTTATAACCCAATGTCTCAAGTTTAGCTTGTACTTTAGATTTGTTTACAAAGTTGTTAGCCATATTTACAAACATACCAACAGTGTAAGCTAAATCCGAACTAATCATAGAAGAGTCTTCCATTTTGTTTATAAAACGTGTTGGAGCAGTTTTGAGAACCCATTTACCATTACGCTGTACAAAATCACCTTCATCTCGCATGTTTACATCATCGGACGTAGCGCCAGTTGCATTTTGAAGTTTGTTCTTAATGAACTTTTTAGGACTACCCAAGGCTCTATATCTCTTCATGCTAGACGTTCCTTCCATCTATGGAAGTTTAAATCTATTATATGATGGATCTAGTCCAAGCTTATCCCATTGCTACTCCATAGTTTGTACAAGAAGATTGTAATACTAAGCTCTAGCATCACCCTTCTGTATAAATTTAACAAAGTCTTTATCTCCATACTTATCAAAGTCTGGCTACAAACCACTTCTGTCACCATCATAGAACTTATCGTCGTATATAGAAGATGTAGATGATCCTTTCTTTGTTGTAAAACGACCTTTAGGTATATACCTAGATGTAGGCTAATTATTGCCAAATGTAGCTCTCTTTGGAATTATCTGAGAGAATATTGTAAGAGGTACTTGTTTTGATTTCATAGAACCATCATTACCTTCCCATGTCTTTGTGTACATAAGAATGTTCTCGGCTATCCATCTCTCTACTGACTACCGATTACCACCAAGTGTAGAGAAGTCTATTGCTATTTTACCATCAAGAGATACATACCTAGGCATTCTGCCATCAAGAGCTGCATCTGTGTACTGTTTAAGTATATATTCAAACCACGACATAGGTTCTACGCCATTTGGATTATTTCGTGGATCAAACTTTGTTACACCATCTTTAGCTATTTGCATTCCAGATGGGTCAGTATAAGGAACTTCTCTAATATCAAAAGCATCTCTAAATTCTTCTGGGTCTATACCAGTAGCATTATTCTCTTCATTATTTTTAATATCAGCGGATCTTGAATAGAACCACATATCTGGTATCTTTACTGTACCATCAGTCTGTTCAGAGAAGATTACATTACTAAAATCTTTAACGAAGCCATTCTTTGTTTTAATAAGCCTCTTCATTGAGTTCTAGAACATTCTCTACAGACTTTCTTTAGCAGACTTATTTTTGCCAAAGATGTATTCGAGATATTCTGGGTTTATACCATATTCCGAATTGGCATCAATAAACTTATATAGATCCTGCGTGGTCTTTTCTCCAGATTTAATCTAATCTACTATATTCTGATATTCTTTATCAAACTCCTCAAAATCTGTAGAATAATCAGTTTGTTTAGCTAGCCAGTTATTCCAAGACTGTATCTCAAGAGCGGTTTGTAACTCATCCCCTTCTTTGAGATTACCTTCTTGATCAAACGGATTACCTAGGTCTTGCAAGGCATCATTCCACATCTACAGTTTTTGATAATCGTGCGGATTAAGTTTTTCTGGGTAGGATAAACCAGTCTACTTATCTGAACATTTCTATAATAGATAGTTAAGTTGATCTTGTATATACTGCTGCCTAGAAAGCGTTCTTGGAGATAAACCGTGACCAGTTCTAGTCTTTGGATCATAAGGTTTACTAAGACGCTCCATAAAGTATGTCTTAGAATATCTTCTGTGTGCGTGATCACATATCCATTCTTCGTACTTTCTTTGATATGTTACATAGTTTGGTTCCTAGTCTCCAATCCACTGTTCTTCTTCTACAGATGATTCTGTATCACTTCTTAAAGTTTCTCCAGTGATTGGATCTTTATAATAGAAATAACCATATTTGTCTTGCCATTCTTTATTAAGCTTCTCTTTGAAGTTTTCCTAGTCTTGTTTAAACTAACCTCTATTAACAGCAGATCTAAATAAGCCTGTAAACTCTCCTTTCTTAGGACCGTCCGTATATCTCTCCATCAACATTGTCTACCAATTTCCTGGAGTAAGATTATCTATGATAGAATTAGCTTTATCAAAAGCCTTTGCTATCTACTACATAACAGGAAGAGATTCTTTTCTAGTCTATTGATCAGCGTCTTGTATCATCTAGAACGCTTGACGAATAATTGGGCTGTTCTATCTAGAGTAATTAAAGAATAATGTAAGTTTGGACTCGTCTCCATACATATCGTTCTTATGAAGCCAGTCTTTAGCTACCGCCTTGATTTTGTTTCTCTCTTCTTCAGATTCGTTAATATACTTATCTACATTTTCGTCAACTATTTTATCTGCTACAATTTGTGCAGCATCTTTCCATAATTGATTGATCTATCTTACTGTAGCATTAAGTGTATCGACATCAGCTTGGTCTCTAGCATCGAGATCCATCTAGTTATCAGACAATGTTTTAACAAGATCATTATAGAAGTCTATAATATTAGACTTCATATCGTGTATCTATTCAGCTGTAAGACTATCGAAATTATTCTTCTAACATTCCTATAAGAAGCCTAAAATGGTATCTCTACGAGCCTACAAAATAGTATTATCAATAGGATTGCGCGCAAATACACCAATTGTCTTTAAAGCAGATTGTATAGCTATTCTTGAAGACTCTTTCTTTTCTTGTGACTTAAGTTCCTGTATTGTAGACCATACCTAGTCTTCTCTACGCTATCTATTAGCGCCCTTATTAAGCTATTTTTTATAATCCTTGTACAATCCCTGGAAAAGCTCAGTTATTCTATGATGTATCTAATTAACCTTATCTTCAGAAGCTTGTATTGAAGCCAATCTATCTTTAGTTTCTTTATCAGTTATATTGTCTTCTTTCTATTCGTTGTGAGACATAACTGCAAACAAATCGTTAACAGCAGCTTCATACACATTATCTGAACCAATAAAGTCTTTATAACTTGTAAATATCTAAGAATATATTTTCTTTATAGCCTGTTTAATCTTTTCGAACAATGTTTGTTTGCGATTATATTGTACAGACTTTAATTTTTCTACAAATTGAGCATTGCTAAGTTCTGCTACAAATTCATACACGTCACTCAAACCGTAGTCCTACGCATCTTTCCCAAGAGCTTTCTTTGTTTTCTAGTAAAGATCTGTAAATGATTTTCTTACCCTAGAATCATTATGTATTGCATTCTATGTTATTGCATGCAGCATTTCATGAACGATTGTCTACACTTCAGGATTCTATGACTTACTTTCGTTTCTAAATCTAGCATTTTTGTTTATACGGATAACATTATCGGCTCTGTCATAATGTGCTGCTTCACCTCCAGGAAGATTGTCTACTATTTCATATGTAATTTCAGTCTATTTGTCATCGAAGTATCTATTTACGGCAGCCATTACAAGCTTTAAAGCCGTACTAGACACTCCGTTTCTGTGAGATTTTAAATACTGCTACAACGTTGATATATCTCCTTTAGAAGGTATGTTAGATAATCTAGAAGATGCACCCATATTTAATACACCTTGCTTAGATAAATATATATCGTCATTATATTGGCTAAACGCACCAGAATTTCCTATAGCTGATTTTACCTAATTTGGATTAAATACTCCATAATTGTTAGCCAAATATGGATCGTACAAATTTTGATATTCAACACCATCATATCCATCTATTATTGCTTTATTAACTTGTCTTGCGGCAATGTATCCAAAAGTATATTTTTTACTCTCTTTGTATCCCTACCCCTATGATGTTCCTTCATAATCGTGAGATAGTGGATTTTTGATGTTTAAATAGACTGGGTACAACTGTGTTTTTGACTAGTATTTTTTATACGAATCCTAGCTTACTATATCTTTAGCTTGATACTTTATTGTGTCACTAATTCTTCTTAACCACTCTTTTATATCGTTAAAAGATGCCGTTTTAAAGTCAAGTTCACCATTATATCGATCATATAGTTTTACGGAATTTCCATCATACTTTATCTATGTGTCATCAGCATAAAAATACGCGTATTCGTAATTTGCTATTTCTGGCAAGCCGTTTTTCTATCTATTTTTCTCTTTGTTTTTGTATTGCTAAAACTCGTTTTTTAAAAAATCGGGAACAACTCCAGATTGAAGCTTTTTGATACCATCGTCATTATTAAAGTCGCGTAAAAATTTTCTAATATGTATAATATCGTTTATTTTTTCGGACTAATATATTAAATGCGCAGAGTCCAAATTATTGTCTTTAATATAATCTCTACCCTATAATAATACATCCCTAAATGCTAATACTTCTTTCTTTGATAACTTTTTTCCTTCTTTTCTTATTTTCTATAAATGATTCAGAAACTTCAAGAATCTTGGATTTGTTTCAGACAGCTAATTTAATCTTTCGTAAAATCCGTCAATTGATTTAAATCTCCCAAGATCAATTCCGCCTTTTCCATCTAGTGTGTTTGTATCTAAAAGACTATGAATGTCTCCAAGCATTCTGTTGTATAAATTATTTGCGTAAATATATTGGTACGACAAACCAACTGCTGGATTATCGGAGAAAAATATAGCCCTGTTTGAATCTAACGGGATTTTTTCTCCAGTAGTTTCATTTACATAAAATCCACTACCAGTTGTTGTATTATTGTCAGTAGAATGCTAAAATATATGTATATTTTTTGCACCACCATGATATGTTAATTTTGGCTCTCCATTGTCGTCTACAACTTTAGATACATTAGTTTTATCTTCAGAAGTCCAATCTCCAAACCAATTTAAAAAACCGTTAGAATACGTCTTAGCTTTTTCTATTAAAGCCTACTGTCTGTTTTTTGTTCGATCCAGTAGTTTTTGAAATAATATAGAGTCGGCACCATTTGGTGCCTTATCTATACTATATCCGTTATTTTTGCTCCAGAGTAAATACGCAGTATCCTCACCGAACAAATCTTTTAATTCGCCAAATTCCTTGGCTACTTGTTTATTATGTAAATTAGGACATATTTCTTTCATTATTTATCTCCTTTGCAATGTTTTCTAATTCTTTCAGCTTCTTCTATATCTTCTTTAGTAAGATTAATCTATGCTAAAGCCTACTTCTACTATTCTTCTTTAATTAGCGTATTAGCGTAATTATCATCTACAACGCCCTCTACAGATAATCCGTATCCAGTATAACCAGCTCTTGTATTTTCCTAAACTGTTGATTTTATGTTAAATCTAGAAAGTAATTGTAAACCAAGCCATTCAGCAGCCTCTCTAGGTAATGCTGCTTTACCAAGAGCTATAGCGGATGGGAATACAATTGGTTTACTATTATCTATTCTTGCAAGCATATGGTTAACCCATGATTTAAATGCCATTATATCACCTTGGTTATCCTAGAAGCAGCCATCTTTTGACAACCACTTACCAGAAGCGTCTTGCTGATTAACCTTTACTACAAGACCAAACGCATTAGGTGTAATCTTTCCATCACTACCAGTTCTAATGCAAGCTTGATTTGTACCAGTGGCACCAGAACTTACATTTAATACTGGGTTCTAATTAGCGAAACCTTGCATAGACAAACCTTGCGCCTTAGCATAAGCCTAAGCATTATCTGTGAATATGTACTGTACATTTGGGTGTTGTTGTGGCTGATCTTTATAGAATAGCTATTTGCTTATATACACAGTCTATCCAGAAGGACCTTTACCATCAAGATTAATATTGTTAACACTTTGTGTACTCTATTGTTCTACGGCTTGAGATATTGTAGGATATTCTGAATTAGCATTATAGTACATCTAATTAAACCACGACATCCAGTTATTGCGCTGCTCATCAGTAATATTTGGCTTCATTTGGCTAAGATAAGCCATGAGTTTATTAAGTTGGTTTTCAATAACTTCTTGACTCATAGGAATTCCGTTTATATTTAGGTTAATATCACCAGCTTCGTAGATATTAAGACCATCTCTATCGGACCAGCCCCTCTTAGGTAATAACGCATATACGGCACGTTTGGATCCATTAATCATAGCTTCTCCAACCTTTTTATACAATGTGTACGACGCTGGATCACTATATACCGCTCCATCATTTCGTACTGATATATACAAAGCGTCATGTTCGTAAGAATCCTTGCTAATTATTACAGCAGGAGAGTACTAAGCATTGAAAGCATAATAGTAATCTTTGAATGTAGACCTGCTTACCAAATCACTATCCATATAGTTGTTCTAAGCTATAAGATCGTGATCAATTTCCGGAGCTTCAAGTTGTTCTCTAATATAATCAGAGAATGGTACTGTGCTCTCATCATGTCTAGCTTCAAGCCAACTCATAGGAATATATTTAGCTATTTTATTAAAGCCCTTTGTATCACCAGATGTAAGCATAGCATACAATATAAGATCATTTGCAAACCTTCTAACATTAGCCTAAGGGTCATTAAGGAGTTCTTCCCAAGACTCTATAAACATATCAGCAGACATTTTGCTTTCATCCATACTATTAATAACGCTTATAAACTTAGGCTTATTGGTAAGTTTTCCATTTACGAAAACATCCTAATCCTAAATATATGGAGCGAGATGTGATAACAGATAATTATCCTTTAATCTACCTAAACCATATGCATCTCGCTGTATACAAGCCTATATAGAGTTAAGTCTATCAAATATTGTAGCATTACCATCGAATAAACCTTTAACATCAATACCTAAAGATTTAGCTAATCTAACAGCGTATCTAGCCTTAATCTAACTACTAGCAGCCTACGATATTTTCTTCATAGTCTTAGCATTTCTAAGTAAATCGGACTCCCTGTCGTTTGTCTTGTACTTAAAGTCATCGGATAAATTGATAAGCTGCTCCATAAACTAAGGTGTACCCTAGAATGATTGTCCAGACATAACTCTCATAGGCTCTTGAATAGCATCTCTTGTTTTCTGCTCAATCCAAGTACCATGTATAAGATTGTTGATAGAATCCATATCAAACAGCTAATCAGTTTCTGGGTTTGTAAGATTCTCATAACCTCTAAGATAAGCTTTCATTTCAAGGAAATTCTTACCTTGTTTACGAGTGTCAATCTTAGTATACTGTACCAAACTATTTAATGCATTAGAATACTTTTCAAGGCACTTCCATGCTATATAGCAATTAACCTAGAAAGCTCTAGCTTTTTCTCCATCTTCGGTCTAAGCATAGACTAAATCCGGATTCTTGGCTATCTTCTAAAGCATATCCATATTATTGAGTACAGAGTTTACTATCTATGCTCGTCTAGCTGGTTCGCCTTTAGATTTATTTGGTTCCGTAGCGTCTTTAATATACTAATCGTCTATCGCCTTGCCAGTAACACTAGGAAATATTTCAGCAAGCCTCTTATCTCTCATTTCAAACGCTGATTTAAATATCTTAGGATCTCTAGTAAACTGAGACTTAGCATCTATGTCAGCTTTAGCCATCTCTCTAATTATAGGCTGGCACAAGAAGTAAAGCCCTTGTTTTCCTTTACCATTTCTAGCAAGTAAATTGATCATATTATATGTAAACCCATTTACATTAAGCTTAGAAATATATGGATCTTTAACAATATCTACGTGTGCATTAATAAACGCTGACAGCCAAGATGAAATCTAATTGTTATCTTCGTCTAGAATCTAGTCAAAACCAGTGATGCCTGTTATATTTGTAAAGCTAGACTCTTTAAATTTAACACCATACAATGTTGTAAGAATATGGTTTGTTACATTCAATGCAAATGGACCGATACCAGTCTTACCTGTAATATAGTCGTTCTTACGAGTAACCTATTCGTGTAATGTGCCAAAGTTGTATGCTACACTCTTTGTATTACCCTATTCTGGAATTTCGTCAGCTATACTTGTTACAAGTTCCGTATCATTATCAATAGACTTATACAAGATGTTGAGTGATTTTTTATCCTTAAGTACTGTAAGAATACTTTCTATAATGCTATTCTATAATCCTTCTGCACTTTCTGGATCAAATTCATATTTACCATCTTTGTTAACATTGTAACGTGCTAAATAAAGGTGGTCTATATCGAAATCAGAACCAGTTATCTTTGTAAACTCTGTTGGAAGTATTACTGTAGATTTAACAGCAGGTACAACATCTGCAAAACGTAAAGCATGTATAGATGACTGAGCCTGTGTAGGAATACGATAGCCGATAGTATTAGATGTAGCCTTTTCTCCAATTATATTGTGATCTAAAAGCCATTGTCTAGCTTCGTTGTAAGACAAGTTCTTTGGAAGTATATCCTAGAAGTAATCAATAGATATTACAGCATCCATAGAGCCCTCTTCGTTTATCATCTACAATCTTTTACCATTATAGACCTCCTGTCCTTGTATACCGCCTTCTCCATTCTTTCCTTCGATAGCAAATACCGATCTCTAAATAAACGAACTACCAGGAGTCATGATGTCAATAATATCCTTATTAGCCGCAGATATAAGCATAGACTCCATCCAGCTAGCATCAGAAGTAGATGCAATAGGTGCATTCATTGAGCCAGTCTGTGGATTATATGTAAGAGCGTCTATGAGGTTCTTATTAGCATTTCTTGTACCAAGTTGTTCTATAAGATATTCGCTAAGCTTCTTTTGGTCTATAATACCATTAGAATAGAATCTGTCTTTAAACTTATCTACACCAAGTTTAGAAAGTTTGTTAATAGAACCCATAAGCTTATCTCTAAGCTGTTCGCCAGTCATATCGCCATACGTTCTATCGAGTCGCAAACTAGATAAACAAACCTTAATCATCTGTGTACCAGCTGCTACAACATCACCTTCCTCTGGGTCTGTATTAAGCTGTCTACGAAGCGCAGAAAGCCTCTGTGTATAAACATTCAGCGGCTTACTAATAGTCTCACCATCGAACTCAGAGTGCCCCTATAGACCAACTTTTACAGCAGACGTCATAAGGAGATTGTCAACTTTATTTTCTTTCATCTTATCGTACACATTCTTAAGTTTACCAGTAGCTATACAATCAAATATTGGGAACAATGCGAACTTATTATAATATGGCACAGATAGGTTAGAAACCTTCTTACCATTTGTTGTATGGTCTCTAAATCCATAAGCTGTATATTTTGTTGTAACAAGGTTTACTTTGTCATAGATGAGTTTATATGCGTCTTTCTGGTCCATCCAAGAGTATTTATTAGAGCTTTCGAGAATGTTAATAGCCTTAGCTACGTCGTTTGTTAACGCTCCTCTAGCCCTAAGCATTCTCTTACACATATCAGCAGTAATATAAGATGCACCATCAGCAACATTTATACCGTCTTGGTTTATGCTTTTGTCTTTAAGATATGCTTGGTAGAATTTTAACGCTCTATCTTCTATCTTGTTCACAGCATCTTCTCCAAAATCTTCTACAAGTCTAGCTCTTACTGCTTCTATTTTAAGTGAATCTACATCTTTAAAACCATAATGATTACCATAAATTTCCCTAAGCTCACCATCACGCATCTTCTCTTGAAGTTCACTCATAATATCAGCATTTGAAGCTACCTCATAGTCTGATATTTCAGCGCATCTATAAAGTTCTCCATCCGATCCGTCATAATTTGGTAAAGATGTAACGTTGTCATCACCAGTAGATACAAGACCACCAATACGTTTCTGAATATCTTCTACATTCTTAAAGAATCCAGGATTACCGATGTATAATCTTAAACTTTCCTCAGAGGAAATAATAGCCCTATTCGTTGCGTCTTGCAAGATAGCAGCGATAGCCATACTATGCGCTGTGCGCTGTAAATTTTGCGTATTAGGCGTTATTCCTTTCTCTGTTAGATCTTTATAAATCTAAGCGTATAAAGTGCGTTCTACGACGTCTATTTGGCTCTGATTAAGATTTATATTATTAAGCCCAAGGTAACCAAGTTTTTCATCTTTAGATACAACGCCAAGGCTAACAGCTTTATCTACTTCGTTCTCATATTGCTCCTAAAGAGTTAATGACATTATCTATTCTTGTTCTTCTCTAGATTTGTCGAAGAATTGCTCATTAAGAGTTTTAAGCTGTTCATCAGGAGACATCTTGCTTATTTCGTAGCGTTTAATCTGTCCATCTTCATACACTCTAAGTGTTGTAAGTGATTTAAACTGAATACCACCAGGCTACTTTCCCTTCTTACCGATGTGATAATTCATTATCTTATCTTCATCATTAAGTACAGGTAAACCTTTAGGATTGTCTACAGGCAAGCCAAGTTGTTCTCTACAATCAAGTATAGCTTCACGTTCTGTATAAGCGTAGTCGATAAACTGGTTTAATACAGATTGATTAGGCTGCAAATAATAGTGCGTACTATCTAAAAATACCATCTTCGGAGCACCAGATACAGTATAGGAGCCATTATCTGACTATCCGAATTCCATTCCTGGAATATTTATGCCACCAAGAACCATATATGTACCCTTATCAGCAAGGGTTGGAAATATACAGTATCCATTCTGAAGCATTGCGAACTTATTGATATAATCTTCAGCTTCTGCAAGATTGCTATACTTTGAACCATTATCTCCACGATTATCAGATTTAAAACCAATAGGGGTGTAAATACTAATGTTAAAATCCTCTTCGTTCTACAACTGCTTAGCAACAATAGAACCCATATTTACGCCATTATTGTTCATAATATTGTAGCTAGACTGTAATATCGTTTTTAATACCATATTATTTTTATCGTGACTATTAAGGTTCTCAGTAGTATTGCTAATACTGTTGTTTTGAGATTCATTATACAGCTTAGTTCCATCCATTCCATTAGACATCTTATCTGTAGTAATCTTCATATAAGCTCCAGCCCAGTTACCTAATTCGCTAACAAAACCAGTCTTAAATATCTCGTCTATAGCTTTCTATGTTGTATAACCATTAGTTTGTACAACTTTGCCAACAGCGTCAATAAAGCTACTAATATTAGATACACCTGTGGAAACAATCCATTTCTTAAGAGCCTCTCTTCCAACGCCGTTATATTTCGTTGATAACATATGATCAAACATCTCTTTGGTAAAGTTTATACCAAGCATATTAAATTCTTTACATATATCATCCTTAAGTACTTCGATATCGCTATTGGATGCTGCACTTCTAATTCTTCCGTTTATCTTAAATTCGCTAGCAGAATCATTCAGTATCTACGACTGTAAATCAGAGAAGAACTGAGATATAAATCTAAATGCGTTTCTTGCCACAGTTGTAGGCATATCTACCTAAGTATTCTTTGTGTTATACTTTGTAGAAAGAAGCAATTGCCCGTTCTACCCAACTGATCTCTACAATAAGCCAGATTGACCAGAAGATAAGAACGAATTCCAAAGTTTGGGGTACATTCTTGCGTCTCTATCGAAGTTTGCATCAGATATTTTAACTTCAACGCCTCCGTTCTTATTACGTATAGACCTACCAATAATAAAGTTATGCTCATGACCTTTGATAGCTGTAAAGATTTGTATCATAAACGCTTCTTTATCAAAGTCTATCTTTTCAATCTAATTATCATCGTTGAATGTATAGATAGAATTATATAGATCACTATATTTCTGATATATAGCCATATACATAGGATTCTATGTAGACAACTATTGTAATCTATTTAATAAGTCTAAAGGCGTTTTAACATCATGTAATTTACTAACAATTACATTAAATACCTACTTAATAGGCATAAATGTAGGAATGCCATATATGTTCTTAGATGTATCAAGTGTAAGTTTACCATTATCATCAAACTTATAGTAAGGTATTGTAGCAAAGAACATCTTCACTGGTTTACTTACAGAATCAAGCTTATTGAACTCGAATGCAGATTTATCGTATCTTTCGATAGATTTTCCATAATCATTCTCTTCCTGGTCGCTTGTCTCAGAATCGTCATCATGGTTGTACTTTCCATCGTAAGCATCCATTATCTCTGTAAGATATTTCTTAATCTCTGGCGCTATAGCCATAAAGTTAGGATAATTAATTCTACGCTGATCATTTGTGTTTATTTCAGTATAGAACACCTCCCTAAATACACGTTGAGCAAATGTAGGGTTTTCATTTCCTTCTCCAGTAAGGCTATCGATAACACTTTTATTAATATATTTAATAGGCAAAAACGAATCGTCGTTAACGGCATTATATATATCTGTAGCATCTTTTGCAGATTTTACTATAATATACCCGAGGGCTCTAGCCATATGTTCTTTCTCAGCAGCAGAGCCTATATGATCGAATTCTCGTCCATTTATTTCATAATGCAAGTCTTCACCAAACAGCTTTTTAAACCTATTCTACTGTTCTTTGCTTACCTGTTTATCCGCATATTTACCAGATCTAATGTCATTAAATAGCGTAAGAACCGCTTTAGCGTTGTTTCTATAATGCCATAAGATACTTAATCTGTTAGCTACTTTCTTTATATTCCTCTTAATCCAGCCTTGTTTCTTTATAGCGTTAGCGTCTTTTGTGCCGAGCATATAATCGACGAATAAATCAGCCAATCTCTCAGCTATATCTCTTTCTGTAGCAGCTTCTGGATGAGCTTTTCTGTATGCCTAATACATCTATTCTCTAATAGATGGCTCTACAAGTAGTTCTAATGCTCTATGGAATCCTTCGTGGAATCCAATAGTGTAAGGAACAGAATTAGACATTTGAATAACAGCGTCTGTACATTTAGCAAGTACTGCGCTATTCTTTTTGTAAGCCGCATCTGATAACCTTTCACTTTCTATCCACTACGGAGTAATACCAGTGGTTTTTCTAACCCACTCATCAACAGCGTTGGCAAACGAAGGTTTTTCTTTTTGTCCATCAAACTCGCTTAAATCTTGTTCATAGAACAAAGACATAAATGTATCTTCAGCCTACTTTTGCTGCTATTGAATATCTTGTTTAGCAACTGTTTTAGACACTTGCTGAGCACTTTCGTCAGGATGATCTTGTACAAGCTCTACATTATCAATATATACAGTAGGAGGGTCTAGCTTAGCTGCGTAGGACATCAAGTAACCGTTGCGCAACATATAACCAAGACCAGTTATGCCCTTACCGTCGTGAGTAAAGTCTTCTCTTGTAAACGTAAGACCATTTGGGAGTTCCACTTTATCAAGATTAGGGTCTGATGTATATTGTGCATTAAGCTTGGCTAATACACTATTATGTGATGACTATATATACTGCTGCATATTCTACTGAACAAATGCAGCATCTTTTGTCATATACATATTACACAACGCATTATAGATATTAGCATAGTCTACATTAGGATTCTGTGTAGGATAAATAACATTACCTATAATAACTCTCTTGTTAGCTGGATCTAATGTAACAAGACCTTCTATTGAGTTATATTTCTCATTCAATACTTTATTGTCAGCCTTAATATAAAGAACCTACTTAAGCAGATCGTCTATAGAGTATCCTTGATATTCATTTAAACCCTGATAACATTTATACCATATAAGGTCTGCAATCTTATTTGCCTAACCACCTTGACCAGACGTAAACCTAGGCTATATTAACGGCGTACCAATACATCTGTTATCTACAGTCTTCTCCGTCTGACCAGTATCGTAGAAGTATACTATATTACCAGATTGTGTTATAGCTGTACGTTTTACATATTCGAGATCAAATCCACTGATTAAAGTTGATAATTCTGGGCCACCATACACCATCTTCGTTACATCTCCAGTGTTTACGTTTTGCGTAGCTTTAAGAAAACCTATTCTGTTACCAGCGTCACATGTAATATTGTACAAATCATGCTAATTAAGCGTTCCTGCGAACAAGAATTTACTTACAGGCTATAATTCGCTACCATTCTTAATTGAGCCTTTAGAACGGCTTAATTTCATGCTTATATGGTATCCTGGATGCGTTTTTATAAAGTCAAGCATATATTTAACTTTCTGTACAAATACAGCGTCTGCAGCCTTCTTTCTAGCAAAATATACTGGATCAATACCTCTTGGACCAGCGTCATTACCTTGGTCAAAGGTCATAAAGATTGTTTTGCCCTTAGAGTCTGTAAGCTTAAGTTGAACTTCATTGTTTCTCCATACAAGCTCGGCATTACCAGATTTTCCAGAAGCATCTGGGTAAATCAAATGCGGATCAAGAGCTATAGAGAAGTAATGTGGATCAAGTTTAGCTTTAAATGCAGGGAAATGTTTAGTAGTATCACTATACAGCTCTCTCCATTGATCGTCAATCATATTGATACTCTATGCGTTGTTTGTATCAAGTATATCATCAATATTTGGATCTACAGGGAATCTCTGGTTATATTCTCTAATGAAGTCTTCTGCATCATAAATAGTATCAGTAAGCGCATTATCAAGAGCTGTATTAGTCTTTTGTACATTCTTTGCATTATCAGCCAGGAATTTAAGCTAATTATTTATAACTGTACTCCAGAATCTCTATAAACTCTTATTGCCAACAAGGCTATTCATAAACTCGCCATCAAATGTAGCAAGAAATGACCCAATCTTGTTGAAATAAGTAAAGCTAGGATTACCAATATTAGATGCAAATTGAGTCTGCCACATTTTCAAAGCCTTATTTGCGGCATCTCCGTACATCATCCTATTATTGACAAGCTTGTTAATAGCAGCTGCTATAAGTTTTTGCTCTGGAAGAGTGTCACCAACTTTAAACTGATCACTACCATAGAATTGGTCAAGTGCCGTCTAGGCGTCATATATAGAATAGATAAGCTCATTAACTTGAGCTCGTTCGTCGGCTGTTGTAATGTTAAGGTTTGTAATAGAGCTTAACAGCGTATCAAGTTTTTTACAAATCTCGTGTACAGTATCTAAACCTGCCTAATATTGCTCATCTATAATAACGTGATCAAACGCATCTTCTGGGTAGAATTCTGGTACAGTATTCTCGTGCTATTTAGGCTGCAGGAGCTAATTTAAGCGCATCTGAGCGTCTTCTTTTAAGCTCTGGATAGATTCTATAGCTGAGTAAAGATCTCTTATCTGAAGCAATAATTCGTCCTTATTTGAGCCTTCTTTAAATATATTATAAGATGGTACAGTTTTGTGTTCACCACCAGCTTCAGTAATGCTATCGTATATACTTTGTAAATCGGATGTAAGATCATTTACTTTATCCTACAAAGGTATAACAATTTCATTAGATATATCTTCATTAGACTTGTTATAGTAAGGTGTTACAGGTTTATTGAAGTCGAGCATCTCTACTTTAAATACTGGTTCAGCAAACATTCTATTAGCCTTTCTATCACTATAGAATGGCATAACATATGTGCCCTCTATATTAGAACCAAATATATCGTAAAGAATCTAACTAGTTCTCATTAACTATCTCTTCTCCTAGTCTATCATGCTTTCTCTAGCCATAGAATTAACTCTCTAACCACTAAGCATTCTGCCCTTTATATCAGGCAAATATGAAGAACGTACATCAATTACAAGTAACTAACCATCATTATCTACAAGAACAATATCAGCCTATGATTGTATAGCTCTACCTTTATCATCGTAGCCGTATATAGGAATGTCTGTATCAAGAACTCTATACTATCCACCATTAAGCATTCTGTTTCTTACTGATTCTATATACTATATAGCCTAATCTATACCATCGAAGTCTTGTAGTGTACTTATATAAGAATCATTGCCAAGCATTATTGCCTAAACTAATTCTCTAATAGCCTCACCATCTTTTATTGACTATACATTATTATATTTGGTATCAATAGATGCTAAATAGTGAGCAAATCCATCAAGGAGTTCTTCTTTATTATCCTGTTTAAATAGTTCGTTAAGAATATCTGTATAGTCATGGTTACCAAATCTATCTACATTCTCAGCAAGAAATTGTATAGCCTACTATTTGTCTTGCACATTTATCTACTATTGTATATCTGGATATAAAGACTATTTTTCGAGTCTATCTATCTCATCTATGTTTTCAAATACATGTAGAGCATTATTGTCATCATATGCTATAGTTGTATGAAAACAATGCACAAGAGCCCTATCTTGCTGTTGCTTCAAAGCTTTTCTATATCCGTCAAAAGACGTGTCCTATGAAGCATGCGTAGCAACTTGCGCTCCATAAGATTGTACGTCCATAGGAGTGTTCATGTTCTCCTTTTCTTTGCGTGTAGATGTAAGATAATGACGAATATACATAGCCTTTGCTAAAGCTAATACCGAAGAACCACCATCCTAACCAGTCTCTTCTTGAAGAATAGTTTTTATATCATTGTAAAGCTATTCGAACTTATAGAAACCAACCTTTGCGTTTTCCATAAGGCCATCAAACGACTACATTGCAAGTTCATCAAATCCAAGTAAGAATGATACTCTTGCTTTATTTCTTCTAGCTTTACGCTTCTTTCTATAATGCTCTCTAGCCTTATCTCTACGACGCTCATATTCTTCAGCATGTTTCTGTAATTCCTCTGTAGTAGCTACATGCTTTTGCTAAGTTTCTGTTGGATCTACAGCCTATTTAGCTTGAGAATTAATATCTTTTATGTCATCCTCGGCAGCTTTAAGCATATCATTCTAGTAATCTTCTGTAAGCTTTGTTACTGCGTCACCAGAATATATATCAGACAGCATCCAGTCTATATTTTCATTCTGCTTATTTGCGTCGATAATCTTTGTGATACGCTCATTAAGTTTGCTCTTTGACCCATCTTTAGCCGCAGCTCTAGTATGCTCTTCTGGCTTGTATTTATCACCAAGTTTCTACTTTAGCTCAGCCTACTTTCTTTGGTACCTAAGCTCATCTGGATTATACTCAATATTGCCGTTATCATCACGTGTAACACCTTCTGTATGAATTGATAACGTAGAGTTAAGCAAGGACTCATTAGCTGTATACATAGCCCTAGCTTGTTCTAGTTCTTGGATCTCGTTATCATTAAATCCAACAGACTCACTAAAGTTGTTTAAGAATTGCAATGTTTGTTCATCTGTAGACTTCTCGTTAAAATTCTTATAAGCTTTAGCTAAACTTTGCTTTGCGCGAGCAATTTGTTTATCTATATTAGCAGACAACAATTTAGCATCTGGTCTAACTGTCTTTAATCCAAGCTTATCGTGAGCAAACTTAAATATATCATCAATAGAATTCATCTTTGCCTTAAGTGTAAGTAAAGCCTTCATTCTATTATGAGCTTCAGAATTTCTCTAGAAGTTATTTATGTGTCTAGCATGTTCTTCTTTCTGAGAGTTTTCTACAAATCTTTCACCGTATTCGTTAGCCTCATCTTTAATAGACTCTTTGTATTCTGCTACAGATTTTTCTACTTCTTCTTGAGGTAAGGCTGCCGTATCTAGAGACTTCTTATACTCTTCTACCTTTCTATTAACGTAGGACTCAATGGCTTTAGTCTTTGCTGTAGCTGCATTTATAGCAGTTAACATAGGATCACTTGACTATTCCTGTCTATTTACAGCCTGTTCTACTTGATTTTGATAACCCTACTGTTCGTAAATCTACTGAAGTCTAACTTCTGCTTCCTACTAAGCTTTTCTATTAGCAGTTAACTATTGCTCGATGTTAGCTCTATCAGCTATAGCTACATTGTATTGTTCTGTACCTTTATTGATACCTTTAAGACTATATTGCTGTTCAATCTGCTTGTCATTTACGAGAGCAAAAATACGTTCAACATTAGACAGTAAGTCCTCCCAATACTGTTCACCAAAACGTGGTTTCTTTCGCTTCAAATCATCATCTCTGAGCTACTATATTTCTGTAGCCAACTAATTATATCTTCCCTTAGAGATCTAGTCTGAAATAACAGCATTGCTAGCTCTATTCATCTTTCCTTGTTCCCTATCGAGAAGAGCGCTATGCATTATAGCATCTTTTACTTTCACCGTGTTCTTAATGTCGTTAACAGCGTGATAAATATTCATTACTATCATAGGGTGCATGCCTCCCATAGCAAAACCACCTCGCCAGTTTGACAGCATCTCCATATCGTTGTAAAGTTCAGATTCACCAAGACCAAACATGCCTTTATAGAAGTCTGACACCTATTTACTATAAGCCATATCATGGAACGCAATACTAAGTAAGTCATCTGATCCGTATCCATATTTCTTAGCAAACTCTTCAACAGCATTAGCGTTCAACTGCTGTACAATTTCCTCATTACCTTCGGAAGCTCTATCTATGATACCACTTTTAACAGTGTTGATTCCATATTTCTTGAGCATATTTAAAACCGTTATTGTTTTAGGGTTTTTAACCGCTGCCCTTAACAGTTTTCTCTTTAGTGTTTTGGCGCCAACCATAGTGGCTAAAGCCCCAACCTTTTTTGAAATAGCTTCACCAGCCATAATGCCGGCATCTTTAAGAGCTTGCGGCATTACCTCTTTAGCAAGTCCATTAATTCCTCTTGCTGCTTCTCCTACTACGGTGCCAACACCAGCACCAACATAGTGTCCAAGAACTCCGCCTCCAAGTACATCCATTGTTGTAGAGCCTACATTAGCCCCAGTTTTACCAGCTGTACTTGTAAGAGAATTAATATACTGTCCAGCTTGCGCGAATTTTTTTTCAACGGCACCGTTTAATCCGACGAGAGCGTAGTCTGTTCCTATTACCAATCTACCGGCTTTATTTGTAGAAAGTTTAGCAGCAAGCTTAGTTGTTGGAAATTTATATACGGCTTGTCTATATAGATTCGAAAGGCTATTACCAGGCTATACATACGATATAATGTTTTGTATAATTTCTGTACCCACTGTTCTAGCGTTATCTACCGAGAATTGCTATTCAAGACCTTTTGTTGTGCCAAGCTTAGCTTTAGATAAACGTGGATCGTTACTCTTTGTAACACCCATTAAGTAATCGCTGAGAACTCTTTCTTTGCCTTGCTATGTATTAAGATTATATCTATCCTCTGCATTTTTCTTAGACATACCGTTCTACATTGCAATTTTTACAGACTGCTTTTGTAAATCTTTATACGATGCAGAAATACCTTGTGCTTTACCTAAGGTTTCCTATACTTCATATTTGTTAAGATTCTACTGATAGTTCTATGTCCAACGTTGAGCAATTTCGGCATAGTTTTCATCTTCTGCACCTTGTAGATTAAATGGAAGTGCTGCAGCATTAGCTGCATTGTACAATGCGAAACCAGCTTCTGGATGGCCTGCTGCGCCTAACGCAAAAGACCCAACTGTACCAGTCATTGTAATAATGTTTCCAATATTACCTGTATCAGAAGACCAGGAAGAGCCCATCTATTGAGGTAAACTCCATAACCAATAATCTGGGGTTAATAGATCATCGCTAGAATGTATGTTAGCCAGGTTCTCAGCATGCTTACTAACGTTCCAGAAATTCTTCCACTTAGACGCTCTGCGCATCTAACCATCAAGAGTTTCTTTGTAATCTTTAATGTCTTGCTAACGCTTAGCTTTAAATTGATTAGTTTCAATCTCCTTTTGATCCAAGCTCATTCCCTAATGAGCCTTTTCAAATCTATTTGACAGCTATTTGTTATAATTATCAAGCCAATCTCTAGCCATCTACTCTTTAGATCTACCTGTGCCATCAAACGTATCATCTGTAACAGCAAACGCTTTGGTCATGGTAACCTAAAATTTTTCCCACATAGATGTATGTTCTTCCATCCATGTAGCTTTGTATGCATCAGCGAGCTCATTTAAATCTTTGTTTTGTAGCTAATCATATGTTGATAAGATTTCTTTACCAAGCAAATATGTATCTTTCCACGCGTCTCCTTTAACCTAAGCTTTAGGATTAGCTTTAAGGTAATTCCATTGGTCTTCCTTTGATTTAAGATCTCTCTTAAGTCGTTCCCTTTTGTACCATGCATCAGCTTTTGCCTAGTCTGTCTAAGCTAAAGCGATTTTACCTTTTGTGCTTTCAATTCCAAGATCGCTAGACTAATTTGAAAACAAACCAATTCTCTAGCCAATCTTCCACAATGTGAATTGAAAACTATTTTTTCCAAGTTCGTTTATACCGCCAATGTCAGAACCAACAGAATTTTTGTAGATGTCAGTCTTTTTAAAGTCTTCAAATAACTTGTCTTCCTCAAGCTATGTTTGTATCTCTTTATCTGCGTCAGAAAGCATACCTTCTGAGTCATCTTGAGCATCGATCTTTTGTTTGTTTGACTGATGTTGTTCTTTGTACAAGCTGTCAATCTGTTGATTCCATTCATATTCAGCTATAGCATCTTTCTCTCTCTGAATAGATCTTTGACTAGGCTTATACCAATCTCCGTGCGGCATTATATCAGACTCTAACATAGAACCAGATTGTCTTGATATATAACTTGGTACATTAGCCTAAGTCCTTTTATTAGGAACGGATTGGCGATGATTTGGTAGTGTTATACCAAATCTTTTAGCCTATCCTCTAAAATATTCCTCTGCTAGGGACTTAAATGAATTGTAATTTGCCATAATTTAATTATTAATCATTTGGTGATTGCTAGTTCTCGGTATTTGACGGAGAACCCTTATGTGTTTCGTTAACAGGGAGCCAGAAATCTGTAACATTACTCCACTTACGCAATATTTCGTCTGTCTATTCGCTAGTATTATCAAGCTTACATCTTACGTAGTACTTTCCTGTCTTTGCATTATATGTAAGACCACCTATTACCGTAGCGTTAACCTGTCTGCCTTCCATATCTTTCTTCCAAGGTGGAGCTGTGGTTCCATCGGATTTAAATCCGCCTCGTTTAACAGGATGGGCGTCACCAATCTTAAATGTTACGACCGTCTAATACTCACCATTAGTCTTAACTCGTCTTACCTGTACTCCTGGGTCAGAAAAAGCAACGCCCTCTTTCTAATAATCGTCTGTAGTACCAAGTCCAGCAGACTAACCAGGCGTATTATACGCTACGTCAAATATTGTCCAAAGATTCTTTGACTTACCACCTCTATCAGATTTGGATGAACTTGATGAATTATATATATCAGGATTGTTTGCACGCCTTACGTCATCTGCGTATTTATAGTCTAAAATTGCTTTTTGACTAGCGAGGTCTCTAGCGGTTTTCTTTGCATCAAGCTTATCTGCAAGTACATTCTAATAATCAAGCAAAGAATATTTGTTAGGATCCCATGATATATTCTTCTTTCCTTCCCAAAGTTGCGCTACAGTACCCTGTAATTGCTGTTTGACCTAATCGTCGGTAGGATTAGTTACACCAGCCTACTGTAGCTGCTATTTAGCTTTATCATAATAATATTCGCCTGCAGCTGTAGACATAACGGAAGGTATTGCCTTACCAGCCGTATTCATAATCATCTAATCTGTAATACCGGTGTAATCATTCTTTGGGTCATACTTGTAACCCATAGCCTCAACTTGTTGCTATGTAAGTTTACTAGGCTTAAGTACGCTATATGGAATTTTCGTAAGATTTTCTAACGTATCCATCTTCGTTGGAGCCAATGTATTCCAACTTTGAGTATATGGGTCAAACTTATCGTAATCTAACCCATACTTCTACATTTGCCAACCAAGCTAATCCTATGTAAGCTTTCCTTCAGCAACCATAGAAGCAGCTGCTTTCTAAAATGTCTTCATATTGTCAGCGTCAGCTTTCCATTTAGAGATCTTATCATAAGGGGTCTCTCTAATAATCTTGGCTATATAAGCTCTACCTTCTGCGGATCTAAGTGGATCTATGCCATTCTAATATAAGTAATTAATACCAGCGTTAACCCTACCCTTCGTCTAATCATAGTAAGCTTTATTCAAACTAGCACTAGGGCTATATAGATCTCCGAATTCTTTAGCGAACTCCTTCTAGTCCTATACTGCCTAATTGTATTGTTCTTTTGCAGCACTGATGTACTATGACATCATGCTACTATCCAGTAAGTCGATTATGGGCACCGCTACTGGTTCGTCATACATTCCTATCATAATTAAATACCTGTATAAAGATTGGTTCTGTTCCTCTTATTCATATAAAATCCAGATAACCTATCACTTTGTCCTACTCCATTAGGCTAAAATGGAATTAAAGACGGAACTTTAAAATTATTATTATATAGCAGAAGACCCCTAATCATTTGGTCTCTATTAATTGGAAATCCATATTTTGATATTGTCTTTTTATTCATAGGAGCACTAGTTCTAGTATACCCAAGTGGTTCGCCATTGTCTACAAAAAGATTCCCTCCAAGATACTTGCTATAATCCTATCTTAAGCGATTCATAGGAACCCCCATTCTTTTCTAATACTCTTGCATATACTTACTATTATCTGGAAGAGTAGGTATTAACTATGGTATTAAATTAAATAATGGCTATTCTTTTTGTGGAGCATTTTTCGCTCTAGTCCAATATCGTGATTTTGGAATTCCGTTATTTCCAATAATTATTTCATTAAATTTTTTCTATGCATCAAAATATTTCGTCCAGTCTATAGTGTCTAAATAATTTGTATACTAATATGGTAAATTTGGTAAAGGTAAATTTCCAATGTTCTGCATTGCTTTATCTTGCCAATTCTTCTATGGCTAAATATTGCGTTGATACATATTCATTTCGTACGGCTATCCGGTTGGCCTTATATACGAATTATTTACACCACTTCCTGTTGAATTGTTTGTACTACCAGTATTATTAGTTGTACCTTTTGAACCATCTGCACCTATACCGTATATTGTTTTTAATGCTTCTTTCTTGTTGTCTACATCCTACTGATACATATCAAGAATATCGCCATACTGCTTGTTTTTAATGCGTTGTGACAACCATTTCTGACCAATAAGACCAAGATTAGATAAGTGTGTTTCTATACCCTTAGTCTTAGCACCGTGTGCTCTATTGTAAGCCTCCCATCCATATTGGTTAGACTGCTGTAATCTCTGTGCATCACTATCGCCAAGTCTAGCAGCCATCTCAGCATAAGCATTTCTGTATGCAGCATTCTTTTCCTGCACATTCATGAGCGCATCAGCAACGTTTCTCTAATTACCTAAAGCCAAAGCTACTCTATTAGCCTATCTCTGACCACCTGTATAACCTCCAGAATTAGCAAGCTAATAAGCAGCCTGTCTATCTTGTGCATATAATTTTTCAAGAACAGGATTAGCTGATACTCTATTACCAGCCATTGTCTGTAAAGCTATTGGCGCATATCTATTAGCTGCATATATATTTGGCATTACAGGGTTTTCTCTACGCCAATGATTAAGCATCTATGTTTCAAGCAGTGCTGGTAAAGCATAACCTGTATCAAGCATAAGATTTGATACCTTTCCTTTTCCGCCTGTTGTGTAGGATTTCCAGAAACTTTTTCCTTTATCAAATCTATCTTTCCTGCAATTATGCTTAATCTAAGCTGCGTAATCTTCGATCTAATGCTGTTTCTCTTGTCTATCTGTAATATTCTTCATAGCTTGCAAAATAGGGGCTTTAGCGCGATCTAATTGATTTTTCTAAAGCTCAATCGTCTACTTTGATAAAGAGCTAAGATCGGATTTCTTACCTGCTCTTTTTTCAATATCATTATACATCTAAAGCTTAGCTGTCAACGGGGCTACTTGGTCAGAAAACTTCATTCCATTGCTCCAGTCTATATCGTTACCAGCTATAACATTATTATCATCTCTTCTAACAGAGCTAGGCTAATTATCAACCCCAACTTTACCCTTCGTTACAAGAGTGCCGGTACCATTTGTGTAATCTATAATAGACTCTCCTTTACCGACCAAACTATTAACCGGACCAGCCTAATAACCATTAGGTGTCCATACTTTATTTCCCTTTAACATATCTTGGTTTTCTTAAATCTTTTCCTCGGTTAGCATATAATACATCATCATACGTGTTACCATTATCTAAATAATATTGCTATGTAAGGCCTTCTGTTGCAGCTGATGATTGATTAACCTAGTTAATAAGATTAACTTTCTATTGTGCGTTAAATACCTTTCTACGCTATCTTTCTTTAGATTTTCTACTTCTAAACAAGCCTCCGAATAATCCTGTGATAGCTCCAACTGCTCCTCCTATAAGCGTACCGACACCAGGTATAGCAGATCCGATAGCAGCTCCAGCAGCAGCTCCAGATCCAACCATTCCTAATGTTGCATTTCTATTCGACTTAGATATATCGTCCATGGCTTTCTGTCTGTTGATATCATTATATGCTTGGTAATTTACACCGAATGACTAATCTGTTCTTTGTCCAGAATAAGCCATAAGTTCATCAGTTCCCTTTACTGCGCTATACATGGAATTATATCCTTGTATCATTCCTATTGCTCCATTAACAGCTCCTGTTACAGTGCCGGTGCTTATTCCGCCTCCTCTAGAACTAAGTGATAAATTTCCAGGAGTTCTCATTCCATTTACTTCCATTCTTGTTGGAACGGATGTAAGTTGCTGTTTATATGTGTTCAAACCAGTAATATCTCCACCAATACCCTTTACGCTACTTGATAAGTCTATGCCGTTATTGAATTTTGGTATATTATTTATCTTCTTTCTCTACTTTAGCTCCATGACTATCTATATTTTGTTATTATATATTGTATTGCAGTAGCTGGATTTGGTTTAATATCTTCTATACTGCAAATCATGACCTTACCTCTAGCTCTATTGCCAAATAATCCATCAGCCCTAGGTATTGCAAATCTATGATTATTTTCCCTAAGAGTTATCTACTCTTCTAAACTAGACTCTATTTTCTAAGATTCTGTCTACCATACGTATTTATGATTCTTTGAAAAATAATCATCCTCATCGTATATTGTATCCTGTAACTATAGATTTTCGTATGTAACAATTTCTTGATTGTCAAATACCTTTGTAACGAGTGGCTATTGAGCAACAACATATTTAACGTAACTTGAAAGTAACTACTGATTTGTTGATTTAGGCGATTCGTCTAGATAATCGTACTAATACACACATACAGTATCATTCTTCTTTACAAGGTATTCTCCATTAAAGAACTATATAGCTCCATCAAACGGAATAGTTAGTGTTGACGTGAATTTTCCAATCATTTCATTGTATACGATTTGCATATCATCGCTTAAAATATTGAATACAACTTCATTGTATCTATTGTTGTAGAATACCTTAAAGTTATCGTTCTTTTTATACTTGTTCAGTATATTCTATACTTTACCTTGTTTTGAAAGCTATACTACGCTCTATCCGTCGAATAAGCAGATTACATTATTATGACTATCAAACCAATATAAACCACCTGTAGTACATACTGAACAGAATTGCTGCTTGTGCATTCCATAAGTATTGGTGTAGTAGTCATATCTATCAAGTACTCCTCCAGTTCCTAATACTATGTTTTGTCCAGAATTATCTGTAGCAACACTACGGTCATTAACACTGAGTACACCAAATGATTGCTCCTAGAAAAATGTAAGAACATTCTTAAATGTACATATATCAGTTATAGGGCCATATTCCTAATCGACGTCTATAAAATTAGAGCTTCTAAATTTACACCAGCTATCTATAATTTCATCATTCTGTTTTAAATCAGAATAATATACTCTTGTATCTATAGTTTTATTATAATCTTGTGGATTAAGATCATCGTACGCAGCAAACGGCATACTTGTATTCTATACACTGTAGACAGAATTATAAACGTATTCAGGCTCTTTCTGTACGTAAGCTTCTGTTATTTCACACGGTTCAGACTGTATAAAAGATGCGTAATTGTCTATTGCGTTAGAACTAAGTGTCCATCCATGTTGAAATTTGCACCATATATTTGATTCTGTTGGTATAGAGTATGTTATCATATGAGTATTAGGGAATTGTAATTCATCCTTTCCGTTCTTTGTATAAGCTCCATACACTTTATGCATAGATGTATATTCGAATGTCTCTACGTGACAATCTCCATCAAATACTGTATTCCATTTATTTACAGACTCAAAGTAATTACCATCTCCGTAATATATATTCGTAAGTCTATTTGCAAACGAATACCCACCATAAGGAGTTGTTTGCTATCTAAGATTGGTTAGGTATGTTCCAAGTAGAGTTGGCCTAACTACTTTTATGATTATATTAGGATTTACAAATTCTGTCTAATATATCTCTACTTCTAGACTATCATAATAATTACCATACTCAGGATAATAATAAGAATATGCACCAGCTGTACCAGTTTCTTTATACTAACAACTTAACAATAAGCACTTTCCACCAGTTCCAAAACATACATTTTTATTGAAATTTGCATCAGTTCCATCGCCTACAAATCCTCCACTATAATTACCAAACTATTCAAGTATATTACTATTAGTATCATTGCAAATTCCGCCTGTAATCATATTTGTAAATAGCGCTCCACCGGCAGAAATAGCATAATTAGTGTACGTTTTTGATGAGGCCTATTCGTTATCATCTTTGTTAAAGTTTCTTTTGAACGCCTAATCCCATTTTATTTGATCAACTAACTAAAAGTCCTATATATAATTTGTCTAATATTTTACAAAAGAAAAATCCTATACATCAAAACCCTGTTCGTACAATTTTATATAAGCAAAGGCCTTCTGTATTATGAATTTGCCAGATTTTTCCTTTCTTTCATTAGCAGACTAGTCATCATTATTATATAGTCTATCAAAATTTAAAATGCAATCTTTTATTAATGCATAAGAATATGGCCTATCATATCCAAGACCACCAACAGGAGCGTAATCGGCATCGAAACCAATCTATGTTATACCTTTATTTTTATACGACTAAGGATTAGTCCTGTAAAAATAACTTGTGTTAAATGGTGCATCTAAATAGCATATTGGACTATCTTTTGAAAGATTATTTACAACATCTATACCATTAACATTGAAAGTCCCCCTTGCATCACCATTATCTTTTGGTCCAGTAAATAATTCTACAGCACAGTTTGAAATACATGGTATTACAAACTTAAAATTTCTCCTATTGTTAATACCAATCAACACTCCATACTATATATTTGTATGTCCATTCTTAGGAGAATCATACTAGTCGTCATTAAATTTATGGTCACCTCTTGCTCCAAATAAAAAAGACTATTTTTGCAAATAATATTTTTTGTCTTTTGTAAATTGTTTAAACGATTCTGGTTGATAACAAACTTCCTTTGAAACAAATTGCAATAATTTGTCGTTATCTATGTTTGTCATACATTGTGATGCAAGATCATGTCCGTCGCCAACAAGCTAATTATGCGAATTGTAGCCTTCTATAAACTTATTTGTTGTTAAAAACCCTGTTGGGCAAAACATATGATACTTAGTTACATAATATTCATTATTGTTCCCCTCATACTGTCTACTATAAGCATTAGATACAGGAGAACTAAGTACACCTTGTGATACTGTAGCGATATCAGATTCATGTCTAGCACATCTAACTATTTGATAACCAGTACAGCCTTCTGGTAAACTTTTTACATTAAATTGTATTCCCAGATTTCTAATAACCAGTTCGAAACGTTTACCATTAACGATAGTATTGGATGACATCAACTAGAAACCTCTTTCGGTGGCATTTGGTGTTCTTATATCAGCAATCCATTTAACTGGAGATGCTTGGCAATATTTATCATACAAAACAATTCCGTAACGATAAATCTCATTTCGTCTAAGTGACTTTATCAACCATGTGTTTTTATTTATTCCAGGATTAAATTTTTCTTTCTTTATTATGGATGGTTTAAAATTTTTATCAATGTAAAAAACATTATTTTGCTATATATTTTTTTTCTGAGAATAATTGTATAGCGTTCCTATCTTTCTTGTATTGTTTCGTTTTATGCAAGAATCTTCTACCTAAGAAGAAATAACAAATCTCCATTCTATATTTTTACCAGATCCTCCAACCCATCTATATTTTGAATCGAATACAAAATTAGCACGATACAATGTAGCTTCTTTATTTATGTCGTTATAAGTACCATCATAACAATCATGGTCAAATGGAGGAACTGCAACAGAGTCGTCTTCTATGTCTTTGTCATGTGCATCTATTGTAAATGAGTTATAACCATTAACGTCTGTTACAGTACTAGTATTTAGGTAACTGAACCTAAATGCTCTAGCGTCCCATTTATCGAAATCCTTAATAGTAGTCTATATTGTCTTTGTGTTTGCTGCAAACAGAAAACCATCTTTAGATGCTAGTGAATTAGGTATTATTCTAACACCTTGTAATGAATTTAACTCTTCAACACTGATATATTCTATTGGATCATTACCAACATCATTTATAACTATATCTGTAGAATTTTGTTCATTAAAGTCTACTTTAGCGTCATATATTACAGATACTATTGGCATCTATCCGTTTTGCGTATACTGTACTCTAAATACTTTAATATAATCAAGATGCCAATAATTACTAGGAATTTGTATAGATATCTTTACTCCACAATTTGATATAGAACCCTGTTTACCGCCGCACTTTACATATTTGCTGCTGAAATCATAATTACCAATTGGTATTTGCTAACATTGTATAGATGCTCCTGTATGTATTCCGTATCTATTGTACAGCTAATAACAATAACTTACAACGCCAAATTCTATTTTTCCTGGCACATACTCTTCAAATATCGGTGGTTTACAAACTGCTTCTGGATAAGATAAGCATTTGTTAAGATCATCATATAAAAAATCATTGCTTATATTAAAAACCATTATAGGATGTATTGAATCTGCTAAGTATAGCTTGATGTTGTTTTCGCTCTCATAATTAAGCTGAATATCAAATACATCTGGATACTTCTACCCTTTATCTAAAGGCAATAATGGCGCATTTGCAACAAGACTTCTTTCCTATATATCATTGAAGTCCTAGTCATGCACTGTTCCGCCTATTGCGTTTTTAAAACTATAGATCTTAAGTCTATTTTCATTTTCATCAATGCAAACAACTACTCCGTAATCTCTTATTGAATCAGTGGCAACAACTTTGTTGTTCTCGCCAGCAAATGATCCAGCTAATTTTACACCCTAGACTGGCATTAATGATCCATGTCTATTATCTCTGCCTTCTCCACCTCTATATGATGATATTTTTATATTTCTAGCATCAATATACTAGTTTGTGGCAACAACAGAGAGATCATCATCACTATTTAATCCTCCTGCAAAACTATTAATTTGTGGTTCAGTATTAGTATCCATAGCAATAATCGTTAAAGTTTAACTATTTCTTTCCGGTGTTATTAAAGAAGTTCTCGTCATCATCCCACTCTGGTATAAGCTTAGTCCACTCATTCTTAATAGTAAGCATTTCACTTTCGTTTGGCATCATTGCTTCAGCGTAAGCCTGGTTTCTATAGAAATTCCACTGCTACTATATGTAGAAGTATGTATTCTAATTATATCTAGCTTTTCCACCAAGTGATCCTCTAAGGAACTTTGGAAAGCTTAACTTCATCATTACATACCAGTATATAGCTTCCTAATATGAAGATAAGTCTGGGATAAGCGGATAGCCCCTTTCGTCTGTAGCTATTGCCTTGTATGACAATTTAACAAAACCTTTATCTTTATTAAAGACTATCCAACCTGGTTTAATCCAGTATGTAGGAACATCTACTTTATTGTCTCTAATAGCATCCATTAGTGCAGTGCTACCATTGATTCCTAAAAGCTACGATCTATGCGTAGGCAGCATTACTCCAGCTGGTTGTTCTGGGTGATAGTGATGTATATGCTTTGTGTTAGCTTTAGACTTAAATGAGCTTTCATCTTTTAGTGCCTATACCCAATTTGTTCCATTGTTTGAATAGGCTACAGTTGTCAATGACTCTAAGTCTTCTGGTATTGGAACTTGATGTTCGTGTATTTCAAATATTGGAACGCAATCTTCACCAGACTATTTCTATACATACTATACAGGAGCACCAATCTTCTCAACAGCTTCAAAGATCCATTCTCGTATATCTGTAATACGTATGTTCTTTTCTTGCATGTTTGAGTCAGCCATAATTTTAGCTATAACTGACTCACATTTTGTATATTTGTATATCATCTATATTTATATAATCTTGTTTATTAAATATAAGTTGAGCAAGGTGCCTTTTGTTTTCTCTAACCATACATAGCTAGTATTTATATCTATCAGAAAATACCCTGGGTATTTTTGACCAATATAATCTATATTTGTATCCATTAGAGTGCTCGTTTAAATGATAAACCCTTTTACCTACTTCTTTTGTTGATTTATAATCTGTAGACAATGACTAATCAGAATAGCTCTTAGGTTTATATTTTACTATGCATATAGTACCTAGTCCATAAGGCATTTTAAATGGCTGTGAGCGCTCTAAAATCTCTTCCTTGACAACTTTATTAAATTCGTCTATAATGCGCTTATATCGCGCGTAATTAAGCTCTACATCGTTCTTTTTAATGTAGTCTCTATATATATCAGCTATTGTATAGCTTTTCTTATTCTTCCTTATCTTGAGGACCATTTGGTTTAACGCTTGCTAATGTTGAGTTGTTACTATCGTCACTAGGCCTCTTAAGCATAAACGCTAATTCGTTAATCATGATAGCTTTTTTAATATCTGGTATCATCCATCCAGGTATCATTATATCATCTTCACTACCAGCTGTTTGTGTTGGGTCAAATATTCCTGTAATGTATATGTATTTAAAGTTTTCTGAACCATTACCATCAACGTATATATACTAATCATCAAACCAACACATAGGTTCATTGTATGTATACCTTCTAAAATTATGATAATGCTTTCTAGATTTACTCATAATCTGTATAACGCAACCACTAGCATCAGTAACGTTAACTATGTCGTCGCTACTATTCTCCATTGTATACAGCTTATTTTTTGTTCTCTTTAGTTTACCACAACGACAGCAGCAACAGTCCTTTGACCCAGAATCTGGGTCGTCTATAAGTTCAAGTGGTCCAATAGTTGATAACTAGCTATCATCCGGATCCTCGTCATCACCGGTCTCAGCATCTTTATCATTTTCTTTCTTAGACAAATAAGCTTTATACTACATTATCCAAGATAAGATCTAATCTCTAGACATGTCCTCACTCTCACTTATGTTGTTATTTCGTACAATAAGAAGTATGTCATCTATCAATGTACGAGCTGAGAATGTTTTCATATTGCTTCTATTATTCTTATACTGTCTTCTTTAAGTATGTCATTCGTATTACGTATCTTGTATTTATACACATCTTTCTTTTTCCAGTCAAATGTTATCAATCTCTTAAAGAAGTTCTTTTTGTTTTTATATTCTCTATGCTTATAAACGTAGAGGTACTAAGTGTTCTATACATCTAACTTGATATTAACACTATCTTTACCGATTGTATAGTATACTTTAGTTAGGTTGTTATATTGTAAACTATCCTTATAAACAGAGTCTTTAAGTATAGTTATAATATCACCCCCTACCCCCTTACTCTTATTAACGTTTATAATCTACTTCTAAGTTGCCGCTACCTAAATTTCTTTGCTTTTTAGCTTTTCTGTCTTGCGTACAGAATCCAACTACTACACAAGATTATCGTTATAATCTTTAAGCTTTTTCATATCTAGCCTTAAAACACCAGAAGCCTACTAGGCACCGCTTAAGGCATCCTAATAGGCTTCGATGTTATTATTAGCCATTTTAAGCTCCTGTGAGAGCCTATTAGCTTTGTTGTGGTAGAATATACCAGACGCTACACAAAAGGCTATTAGAAGCCCACAAATGGCATTAAGCAGCGTTTTGTAGTTGTTATTTATTTTGCTTAATATCTACTACATCACAATTGCTTTCATTATTAGTTAAACACTCTTTTAAATATGTTTTCATCTCACCAAACTTACCTTGTATATAAATAGATACTCCATATATACTAGCTGAATAAACTAATGTTTGGGCTACAAACCCTAGTACACCTGTGGAGATTTCACCCTATTGTAAATACTGCACCCAGGTGAGAACCTAACCGCTTAAAAACGCGAGGAATGCGGTTGAATACTAAATCTTCTCGCGCCATGTTCCTGTTACATTGTTCATTTTATCTCAATAGTTACATTTCCGTTAGAACAAGCTTCCTTTATTATTGGATAAAACTTGTTTATAGTAGCTCTTGAGTTAAGGACTTTTCCAACCTATTTGTTTTCGCCGAGAATAAGACAACCTTCAGTGTCAGCACTTGTATTTCCTGCATGAATGCGTATACCTTCAAATGATGGAACGTTCATCAACTGTGGTGTATACTTCTTAAACCTAGGTGAATATGTCCACTTGATCTCATAAGTTCCGTAAGGTATTGCCGTTTTGGAATGCACCTTTTTCTCTCCATTGTCAAATTTGCCATTCTTATTGAGGTCTCTTACAGTATCTTCTATAGTGTCGCAAAAATATACATCGTCTATATAAAGTTTTCCTATAGTGTAAGTTGGACGGAGAGCTATTCTTTTTAATGTTAATTTCATATTATTCTTACTCCAGTTTCTTTATAGTACTTTAAACTTTCTCCAGAATTCTAAATATTGGAAGCAGTTATAGTTATACCCTAATATACATCTACAAACATCTTATTAACAATATTACTATTTGCTGCAGGCCATTTTATAAAGCTAGATGTATGGTTACCAACATTTTGTCCCCACGTTGATACAATTTTAGCATCATTAGAAGCCATTTTACAATTAGATATATAATATGTACCAGCAAATATTGGACCATTTAACACACACAATAAGTTTGTATACAACATCTCGTCTAGTACAATTGATGAGAATCTAGTCATATCAAATCCTTCAACAAGGTTTCCGTTATTGTAGGAACAAGCCAAATTTAATCTAGCTTCTCCAGAATAACTTCCATAATCTATACCATTAATTGAACAACTATTATTAAACGCATTGCTCAATGTGGATGTTGTAGAAGGTATTGACTCATTTAATATCACAAACGAATAATTGTGTATTGTATGTGTGCCAGATCTGCTATCCTATAATATAACGGGCTGCGCTCCAAACGCATCATTCAAAACAGAATATGTAGTATAGTTTTTAGGATACTAAACATATACATTTGTTGTTTCGTTTCCAGATGTTGTATAACCTATTAGACGAGGTATAATTACCTGGTTGTTAAATACGCCTGTTACAATACCTGACCTATTTGCTTTAAAAATATTTTCAGGTATAATTCCGGCCATTGTATTAGACGTATTATCTTTAGCAAATGCATATCCATAGTCTGTTATACCCTTATCTCCACTCTCTGGAGTATGAGAAGTTGCTGCGCAATAAAAGAAATCTGGTGGAATAATCAAGTTGTTTACGCCTCCATCAGGAATATATCCATTATTAAACATTTTGCCATCTCCAAGATTATACGAAGACTAATATCCACCTATCAAATCCTATGTATCAGTAAGCTCTGTGCAGTGATTAATAGTATGTTTTGTATACGTATATTCTTCAGTATCCGGATCCTATGTGCGAGTATAATATTCCATATACGCAGTCTGATCGCTTGTGTCATTATTCTTTGCACAGTTGTCTGGAATTTCTGTGGTCATATCAAACTACTATGCACCACTCTATGGACTAACATTGTAAAATACATGAGAGAAGTTCCAGATTTTATAAGTGTCATCTCTTCCGTATCTATAATCATGCAGAGTTGCAGGCTTATACTCATTTCCAACCTTTATGAATACCTAAGTATTAATATTGTCATATCTCTTTCTAAAGAAATCAAATGGTATAGGTTTTGCTAAAGATGTATTTGCAAAACAATATCTGACATCTTGTATTTTAGGTAATTTAGAGAAGAAGTTGTCATCCAATATTAACGCTCCATCATCATACTTAGCACCATCGAACGTATGTCGCATATATTTTGCGTTTAAATTTATTTTAGATAAATTTCCAAACGTTAAATCTCCATCAGCTCCTATTATATTTGTATTATAGAACAAATTACTCAGATCCTCTTTATTATACTTAAGATACAGATTGCATATATCTCTATAATGCTCCAATGAAACATGAGCTTTAAAGTTATAGCATCCGTAATCATGCCTATATTCGCCTGTTAAGAATCCACCTTTACTTCTTGGAACAAATTTCTCCCAATTAATAAACTCCCATAAATCAACATCATCGGTACTTCTTTTATTCTGCGAGAAACATGTACTAATGTCGTCTATCTTTGGTAGATTATAAAGTAAGCCATCAAGGTTTACACTATAACAATTAAGGAAGCAATCCATCAAAGTTGTTAACGATGTCCAATTAGAGTTGAATAATTCGTTCAAATCAACCTTGTATGAGTTATATATATTAAAGTCCTTCATTCTCCAAAGTTTATTAGGAGATACACCATTAGGATTCCATATATCTTTAGCAGATATAATTTCAGATGTTGATATATCATCACCAGTAGTTGGATCCATTGGTATCTAAAATTCATGGCCTCCACTACCGTCAGGTCCACCCCAATCAGTCATCTTTGATATACAGTATTCAAAACAGTCTGTAGCCATTCTTGAAATACGTGCATTAAAAAACCAACTATATGAACATCCGGATGGACTACCGAAATTATACAATTCTTTAAAGTGTACATTCATACCTGTATTAATATACATCTAACTAGCATCAGTAACCCTGTTTAAAACTGATGGATCTATAGGACTTCTAAATACACCATCTGTTATATGATTCTTATAATCATTTTGTGTAAAGCTAACCTTTGAATAAGCAAACATTGAATTAGTGTTAGTAATGTTGTTATTTTTTGGAATAGCATGTGCAAAAAAGTTTGCTACAAATTCAAGATCAACACCACTTCTTTCAAATGCATTACTTAAAGACGTTGTATTAGGTTTTACTGATAACCCTGTATAATCTCCACTCTAATTTAAACCATGATAATTAAAACAGTTATAGAACGTATATGACCCAATATATAGAGATGTAGCATCAACGGTCTAAAGACCTGTAACATTCTTGAAGCAGTGATTTATAGCTGAAACATTTGGAGGAAGGATAACATGCTTTATATTTGTACTATTCTAGAAACATACATTCTAAAGATGTGTTGAGTTATGCAAGTCTACAGTATTATTAACGGTTGCACCAGTATTATCTTTGATACAAAGCTAACCATGTGTGCAATTTGTTACAGATATACTCTTAGGGTAAATCTATACATTAGAATGGTTGTCATACTCTGTAATTGTAACGGTTCTAAGCTTAGGACAATTGTTTATATTTATTGTTTCAAAACCTTGTAGTGTTATAGTCTCAACAGAATTGTCACCAGAAAGAGTAAAACTACCGCCACTCTCAATGCAGCTTAAATTAAAGTTTGTGATATTCGTTTTATTATTGAACGACAAGTTCTTGTATTGCCCCTATATCTATGACCACTGAAGCGTCTAAATCTAACTATTGTCTACAGAGAAACTGGTGATATTAGCACAGTTTGTTATAACAATACTTGCTCCTGGGTTTTTAATATCACTAACATTAACAGTTGCTACATTTAAACCATTCGCAGTTAAACCCATTTTTGATCCGCTAAGATTAATAGAGCTTAGGTTCGGATAATTGTCAGCTCCATTAAGTGTTAATGTTGCAGTATAACCAGGTGATGTCAAATTGATCCACTTAACGCTAGGTGTATCAAAAGAGAAACTTCCAAATGTATTCGAAGAACCGTTTATTGATTCAAGTTTATCAGACCCAATGTACAAACCAGTCTAAGCATTTCCTTCTATCCAGTTTATATTTTCAAGATAAGACCATAGCTAAGAACCTCCAACCTTAACACCTTGCACACCGGTTGTTTTAATGTCGACCTATTGATAATTATCTCCACCAATTATATAGTTTGCAATAACCGAGTTAGCCTTAGTAATCTGTAAAGGAGAAAATTTAGGACATTTAATCTTAAAGCTAGCATTTGAACCAAGCTGAATACCGGCAGAAGAACTTCCAGAAGAGAATATGTCTCTAAGGATAATTACATCTTGATTCATAGATACAGAATAGTTTGCGGCGTTATAAGTAAGATCGTATACGATGTTTTCAGCATTTGGATCGCTACTTAGATCTATGTCCTTCCACTATCCGTCATCATCTCTATATTGTATAGGAACACCTATGCTTGAGTTAATATTAAAGTATGCATCAAGGATGTGCAATCTACCATTAAACCAATCTCTTACATAGTTGATTCTGGTTCCGTTAAACTTCTGGTAATCAATAGGATTCCATTGTGTACCCGAACCATCGAGTGCAAGATATTTAGATCTATAGTTGTATGTTACAAGTAGGCTATTTATAGAACCGAGATTATTAGCGTAGAAATTATCTACAAAATAATCAGCATTTTTTAGAATGCCTTCGTGAGTCTTGTTGTTTATAACATTACTTCTCCATTTTGCATACAATTCTTGCGGATAGTTAACCGTATACTATTCGTCGTCCTTAAATATTAATCTGGCATATTTAGCGACTGCAAATAAATATGATGAAGGAACATCGAATCCGTTTGACCCAAGTGTAGATGGTGAAAAGTCTCTGTATATATTTACATTATCTGGATAATCAACACCGTCTTGAGTTTTCTTTAATTGTCCATCCCAATAGTCTGAGAAAGCAAAATAAGAAATTTTACCACCGCTATTGTTAATACCTAAACATGTATCCATATCATAGAACGCTGTTACCCAAGTTGTACCAGCAGAATTCTTGCCAGACCACGTCTTAATATTAAGATTCTTCATTACACTATCAACAAGACCAAGAACCATACATATTGTATAATACTCGGATATTGACTAGAAGTTTAACTCTGATGGCCTATTGTTATCCATATCTGGTATACAAAGATCTCTTAAATTATTCTGTGTTCCAGGACTAATAGTGCTCTTCAACACGTATTTCCAACTTGAACCATCAGATCTTCTTTGATACTATTTAGTATAATCTGGAACCATATTTAATGATTTTCCAGTTTTGTTTCCGGATTCATCAAGCTCTTCTGCAGAATATCCATCTTCATAAGAGCCTCTTACCTTCTTTAGGTAGTCAAATAAATAGCCACCTCCAAGCGTCACTGATTTTACTAGCTTTTGTATAGATTCCTACAGTTCTGCTTCAGAAAAGTTTGAGCCATGAACAAGATCTCCAAACATGTATGCGTTATCGTTCTCTTTGTTCTGCTAAAATAATATAGTAGAATCATACTGTGAGAAGTCAAAGTAGTTAGAACCGCCCTAAATTTCAGCAACACCAAGACCTTCTCTCAACGTATTATCATCGTTATTTATTTTATAAAACACAAAGTCTTTTCCGCTACCAGTTAATGTAGTCTTGTCACCAAATACTCTAAGATCTTTATAGCCGAGATTGAAATACGCTTCACGACCAAGGTTAAAGTTATATACTCCGAAGTAGTAATAAACGTCATCTTTACTTCCTGTATCAGGATCTTCTGTAACAATATGCATAAACAAAAGTATAGGAAATCCCTCAAGGCAGTTCTTTATGTACGGCTTAAATACGCTATCTTCACTAATACTATCGCTAAATTTTTCACAAACTGTGTTTACAAACTTTCCGCAAGTTGTATTATTTGAGTGAGAGCTATCAACGACATCAGCTTTTAATGTAAACTACGTTTCTGGTAAAAATGTCTCAGGGTTATTTTGATTGAAATTAGGAGAATACAAGTAAACGTCAGCAGTTTCAGATTGGTCTGTATTTTCTATTTCCAATGTAAAGTTTTTTACTCTATACAATTTTGTAGAAGAACCTTGTAACGATGCCCTAAACTGTGCATTAGTAAACGAATCTGGTACATTAACTTCTGTTAACGCAGATCTTCCAGGACTCCATTCAATTGATACGGGGAAATTAAGATCGGATCCTTCACCGGTTCCATCCTCACCATAATTTTTCTCGAGCCTCTATATCATTGGAGTTCCGGTACCATTGTCTTGGCACGTCATAACAAGAACAGGAGTTGACGTATTTGCGGCAATATCGTTAATTGTTGCACCGTCTGTAATAATTCTACCATTTATTCCAACATTAAACTTTTTTAAATATTGCTTTAAAATAAGTTCTTGCTAAAACTATTCGCCTTGTTCGCGAATTATCTCATATCTATATTTAAGATAATATTGATATACGTCGTAATCTCCATTTTCTCCAATATCAGACACAGGAAGATAATCAACATCTATTGTGTTAATGTAAACGTTAGCTGGATTTATCTGCAATTGTTTTACAATCAATGGCGCATTGAATAAACTAGAGAATGACGCCTCCATTCTTCCGTCAATATATATAGAAGTGTCATAGTATGAATCGTTACCATCCTTTTTTACAAAATTCGAGAAAACCTACAATAGGTGATATTTTGTAAGATCATCTTTATTCGCATCATTTTGCTTTTGCACATAGCAATCTACGAACTAACTACCTCTAGTTGTTAACTGCTACCCTATTGTCATAATTGGAGAATCTCCCTCGTTGTACAAACTTATAATAGTAGCGTTATCAGAGTTTATATGATTAAACTGTAAACCGATAGCTATATGTGTACAAATATTTCCTGTACCACTAACCTATGGATGTTCAATACCTGTTATTCTAATAGCATTAGAGCTAACAGTCTAAGATATACTTGTATTAGCTAAATACTAATTAAAATTATCGGTACAAGTATTTATTCTGTAATAGTACTATGTCCACTGCTACGGATTTTCAAACCAATCAAGCTAATCCTCGGATTCTTTTACATAAAAATAATATTTAGCGCTGTACCCAGAAACGTTTATTTCAATTGTGTTTTCTCCAGCTTTTGTAGCAAGAATCTTAAATGAATTCTATTGACGCTCTGTTACGGTAAGACCGTTTTCAAACATTTGTACACCGTTAACCTTTACGAAAATATTATAACTTCTGTTATTATTTATGCCTTCATAGATTCTGAAGTTAAACTAAATATACCCAGGATTGTAAATATAGTATCCCTCAGTCTATTGTGTATTATATATAACACCGACATCTGGAGATATTAAACAGTATAATTCGTTAGGTATAAGAGATATATTTATAGTTTGATCATTGGATATCATTTCCTAGCCATCTGGTATAACCTATGTATTAAATACGACAGAGTAAAATCCAGATTTATCGTTTGTAAAATTACTCTTATCTATAGGAAATGTAAGAGATCCACTTTGATTTTCAATATTTCCAGAGCCTAAATCCTATCCATTAAATCTAGCCGAGTAGTTTATTGATGCTGAAACGGAAACTACGTAGTCAACTTTTATATTAAGACCAGTATCTCTTGCTGTTTCTATAAAGATCTCATATATATTGCTATCTGTTAAATATTTATTTCCATTATCATCAACAAGTGATACATCGAACGAATATGGTGTAACAATGTACTAGCATGATACCTGCTATGTGTCATTACCATCTGTTACAGTAATAGTAAGCATGGAGTTTGCATTAAGATTAATATTTGTCTAAAATCTAAACGCATTTTCGATAGATAAAATCTAAGTTCTTGTCTGAGTAGTTTCTATACCATTAGCAGTTTTGGTTGTATACGAGTATGTTACATTAAACTTGCCACCATTTGGGTTGTTTATTACAATAAGAAGCGGATATGTACCTATTCCGTTAAGGACAATATTTTCGCCCTTAAGCTGGATACCATTAAGCGAAGCAAATACACTAAATGATTTATCGTTGCCTCCATCTCCATTACCAGAGCCAGAACCGACTCCGCCATATTTATAAATCCACTTAACATTTGTTTTAAGCGAATTTACATCATTAGTTATAGACGATAATTTGTCGGACAGCGTTGAAGAGCCATCCGACATTATTATATCGTCATCACTAACAATCTTAGAATTGTTATTTAATCTCATACTGTAAGCATTATTGTTTCTGTATTAACCCACTCTCCGTAATTGTTATCAGAAACCTGCTTAAAGTACTGTAACTTCATAGGAGATGTAGAGTAATCGTACTGTGTAAATTTAGCTGTAGATGTAAGAATGTTAGCTATTCTAACAAGCTCAACATTGTAATCAGAATCCGAGAGTTTTATTATACCAAACATTGGGTATTTCTAGTTAGCGTTTGCTACGTCGTTTCCGTTTTTAACTGTTGTTTCTGGTATAGCTATAGAGAACTTCTAGTTTGCAGAAGGAAGCTCTTTATTTGATGTAAGTTTAAATCCTGTAGCCTAACACATAAAATAAGTAACACCGCCTTCAAGGGCAGGCACACTTGTATATGGGAAGAAGCCAGTAGGAGCCTGTCCTACATCATCTCGTTTTGTTAAAGGGAACTTTGTATAATCTTTACCATTTACAACAAATCTAACATTATCGTTCTATAATGTATTACTCATCGAATACTCTGAAAAATTATCTTTGCTGTTTTTATTCTACCCAAAGAAGAAATACTCTCTAACAGGATATGTACAAGCATATGTGTGTTTATGACCACCGATCATAAGCTTTACACCTTTGTACTCAAGGAGTCTGCTAAGCCAATATGTACCAGCACCAGTTTCTGTTTGATCGATCTAATTGCAATGGCTGCCGATTAATTTGTCTCCATTAGGTCCAAGTGATCTAGAATACCGTTCCTGTCCATTTGCGATATTGCTATTTGTAATAACAGTGAACGGCATTTCATGACAAGCAGCTATACACTTTTTACTAGTGTTAAGCATGTTATAAACCATTGTATATATAGATGTAAAACTGCTAATATATTTCTTATTTGTACCAATAGTGTAGCCGGTATAAATATTAACAGTGTCTTCTCCGTCTTTAAGATTAAACCACTGGTTACAATTAATCGTTGTGATTTCACTATTAATCATAACGAATCTGTAGTTCTTTGATTCGAAATAATACAGAGATGGTATATATTTGCTATTAACAATTGGCACGAATACAGATTCATTTATATCGTAACAAAAGAATACATGAAAGTAGAAAGAGTTTGATTTACCAAGGTCGTCACCAGTTCCAAGATCTGTCACATTTGTACCACATAGGTCGTTGTTGCCAACAACATTCATCTACTCAAACTTGTTAAACAAAACATGACCAGCGTTGTAGTAATCAAACCACTCATTAATTCTTGTTCCGTTCTGTGTCATGTCTCCAGTATTAATGAGAATAGGAATAATATTGCTACTCTTTTGGTCTTCTGTAATCTTTTCATTCAGCTTGTTTGCTGCTGCAGCCCAAACCTGGTACTGTAACCAATCAAATCCTTGCTAGTCTGTTATTTGATAAATAACTGGCTTATAAGTTTCTGGGTATAACGTAAATGACTGTACGTCTGATACATATGAACCAGGATTACCATTAGCATTAGGTCTACCAACAACATACTCCCAAACCTAAGGGCCTCCTGTAACAGCAGAACCAACAACATTAATTACACATTTATGAGATGTATACTGTGTATCATCTGCTGGAAATCTACTTACGATTCTACTATAGATAACATTGTTAACGTCTTTAGAGTACTCTTTTCTTCTAGGATAAGATGTAGCCTACGTAGTAGCGTTTTCTACCTCTTTATAAGATTCGAATCTATATGTCCAATCTGTCTAGCCTTTCTGTCTAATCCAGATATACTCATCATGATATCCTACAGAGATCCAGTTAAATGCCCTATCCTTATGCACGTCTATACCAAACGAACATGTAACCATATTTGGCTTAGTTGTATCAAGCTTAGACTTATCTGTACATACATTCTTATTTAAATAAGACGCCTTTGGAGCAAAGTTAGCTACACTATACTATTCTTTAGAATGTGGAAAACTAATCGTTGGCGAACTAAGATCTACAATCCAAACATCTCCTGTACTAGCCCATCTTGCTCTAGAACTATCTTTAACGTTTGCTGACTAATAAGCCTACTGTGCAGGGTCAAGCTCAAATGTGTTTTTATACATTGTATTCGATTTAATACTAAGAACAAGCTTTGCCCAATATCCAGTCTTAGAAGAATCTATAACACCTGTAAAGAAATAGATTGAATCAATGAATGATGGATCGTATAGGTTAGGGTAAGTCTTAGTGTCATTAAATATGGTTACAGAGCTATCGTTTGTTTTCCATAAATATGTTGTAGGAGTAAGTGTTGGATTACCATATGTCAAAGCGAAACCGTTTCCAAGGTTAGAACTTGTATCGATTGTAAAATCAATCAACTTACCGCTTTCGTACCACTCTTGATCGTACGAATCTACCTTAATATAAGCGTTTTCATCTTTCTTATTACCATAATAAGCTCCTGCAATAACATATGTACCACCTGCTTTTATCGTGCCAGTAAGTGGTAAATGATATACAGCCTACTTCTCGTCTGTTGGTCTAGTGTAATGCAAATAGCACCCCTGTAAACAAAAGTCGCTATCAGATGTATTCTCAAGTTCAACGAACGCTCTTGTACAACCGTGTACGATATCTGTATCCAACGGTGCGTAGAATGCACCAATTTTTATTCTGTCAGAATATAATCCAATATTTTGTGTTTCAGATAATCTGTTAGATGGGTTTGCTTTATTATATTCTGCTAATCTAAGTCTACCGATAAATCCTCTAGCACTCCAGCTATCCAAGTCAACACCACTAGCGATTACTCTATTAGAAAGAAGATCTTCGTCATTAGGAATTTCTTGATTAATAAGATCTCCAGACTCATTGATAAAGAACTTGTACTTCTTGCCAGTGTCTTGGTGAATAAATGTAATATCTGAAAGGTCTGTTATTCGTAGGTTTCCACCATCCTCGCGAATAATACCTTGCTTCTTAAGCAAATCTAATACTTCACTTTCTGTCATACCGTCATCTGGTGTTGTACCGCCACCAGCAGCAATTTTAACTAGTTTATTATTATTTTTAATCCATAAATTCTTTGTACTTTCAACAAAGGTTAATTCGTTATTCTGAATTTGGTCCTTTATCTTCTAAAGTACATCTTCTGATTTTACAGAACGAATTGTTATATGTGATACTTTATATTTGTAATCCTACTCAGATGGTGCGCTAGGAATAACCTGGTTAGAAAAATCCTGGAATTTAGAGCATATATCAAACATAGAAACGTTTGTATCTCTAAACGTAACCCAATCTGGATAATATGAATACCCGATATCGTTTCGTATATTGTTTAGCCTATCATCATAATAATAACCCTCTTTGTATACCTTGTCATGGATAGCATCGCCGATACTAATGTATATATATCTACTACCAGCATCTCCTACCATTCTGCTAATGCAAACCATTATATTGTATGCGTCAGCTTTTGGTAACTCTATTGAATTTATATTAAAACGAGTCTAGTTTTTTCCGTTTGTTAAATGTATAGTTATATCTGGATTAGTTACAGTAAAATACATAAAAATCTTAGGATCTGCAATCTATTTTACAGTCTAATCGTCATTCCATGTAGCTTCTCCAGTAACCTTTACTACACCTTCTTCATCATATCCTAAGTTTGATTCTGGTGTAAGTTCACAACCATGACCTATTGTAAGACTTGTGACAGATGACAAATCTTCTTTATCAACCGCCCACAATGGTTCGTCGTCTGGATCAGAAATACCGTCTAGAACAGATGACATTAACGTATTTTCATCCGTATATGAATTGAGTCCATATCTAAACGTATTCCTTATTTTTGCCACTTCGCTCTATAATGCTCTTATGGCAGAAAACAAAATGTCGACATACGTACCATTTACCTAAACTTCTCTAGAAGGTTTTGTGTTTAGGTCACTTTCCTTATCAGCTATAAGTATATATTTATCAGGGATGTCACTAGGGGCTATATTATCTATGATATCTTGTGTATATGTAGGTATTCCGGCAAATGATCCAATGCCGCTCTTTATAATTCGCTCATTTAATTCGTGCTGACCAATTTTGAGCTGTTCATCGTATATTTGTCCAGCATCTGCCACAACGCCTTCTGTAGACGCACTAACGATCCTTCCGTATACGATAGTATCCTCTTTCTTTGGTCTTATATACGAGTTTTTAATATCTGCCATAATTAGTCATTTTAGAATATTGCCTTTACAGAAACTCCTCCAGACATAGTGTTTTTAAGTACTGGATTAGAACCTGCATAATAATAATATCCTGTTTCAGCATTATACTAAACAGTAGTAAATGGTATATTATTCATACTTATATCAATAAGGTTTTTAATAGGCTTTTTAGACATTACCCATAAATATTGACCATCTACATAATTTACTATAGTTGAGAATCTTGATAAATCACGAACTTCGAGAAGCAAATTAGGATCTACATTCTGTATTCCTACATTATCATATGTTTCCTGTGATTGGTTTTCGTATCCATCGTCAGACCTGTCGAATCCTTTATCTTGATCACTTTCTTCGTCTTCTGCGAATGGTCTTACTGCTAAATATCCAATAAATCCAGAATTAATCAAAGGATCAACTCCAGTTGTTATTGTTATACCACCAGTCTGCTCTGTACCTTTATCAACGATTTCAAATATCTCTCCATAGTCTATCGTATTAGTTTTAAGCTATCTTTTTCCCCAACCAGGAGCAAGTGTTTCTACGACAACAATTAATTGATATACTCCATATATCTAATCTTTTGATGGAAAGTATGCATTTATAACATTATTGTTTGCGTCTAATTCAGACTCCATGAGATATTTTGTTTTGTACAAAGGTCTATATTTATCCGTTTCACACTTGCAGTCAAAATCTCTTCCGTTATAGTAGAATTTATTTCTACAATGAGGCAATACGTGATACGTAGGACATCCACACCAATTTAGCAAATACTAACTATTGCAGCATTTTTTATTCATGCTCTCAGTTAATGTTTTATTAACCAAATAACATTTTATATTCTTGATATTAGATGCGCTATATTCTGTTTTATCAACAAGTGATATATTTATTCTAATATCATTTCCGATTCTGATTTTTTGCATATTGATATGTATTTAAAAACAAAAAGCCGAGATAGGGCTTATTACCCCACCCCGGCTAAATATTAAAATTTCTTTTCGTCGTATGCGTTTGCATTACTAATAGGATTTGCTATGTTCTGACGAGTCTGAATCATATTCTGAAGCTTCTCTACAAATCTACCTGCAATCTCTACAGCACCATTTGCAAACTTTTCACCATTATTAGAGGCGTAAATCTCAACTGTCTGCTTTGTTCTGCGACACAAATCATCAGCTGTTCTATACTGGTTCTCGAACTCGATTGTGATACCATCGTATTTGTTATCGATATTTGTAACCATAGCTGGCTGAGGATCGTACCAGCAGCCACGATGCAAAACACCCTGGTAGCCAAATGATGCACGTTCGCGATCACGAACAAGCTTAGCTGAAGCAGGATATGTTGTACCTTCTTTCTTTGAGAAAGCTGCACCAAGATCATACTTGTTATTAGACGCCCAACCTGGAGCAGCTGGATTCATCCAATACATATTTGCATCAAAGCGACCCTTCATGTATACGTTTTCTGTTCTATTAGACTCATCGTCATCATACTTCATTGCTGTAAGAATGAGCTTCTTCTCAGCAGCTTTAGCGTATACTCTCTGACGCTTTGGAGCACGAATAATATCCTTTACAAGACCAGCGATAATCTGCTCAACACCGTCACCAACTTCTGTAACGTAGCTATAAGACTCTGTCCACTTACGATAACGCATTGGCATATCTTTGAATGTAAGACGAAGTACCACAGGACAACCACCCTGAGCAAGAACCTTAAGTGTTTCTGTCGGTACGTTTGTAAAGTCTATTGTGATCTGATCTTCAGCATCGTCCTTATAGTCGAGCTTTGTTACAGACTTGATATCTGCAACATTGATGATATTTGACCACTTGATAACTGGGACAAACTTAACGGTGCCGTCCTTACCAACCTTCTGAAAACTATCAGATGTAATAACGCCAATCTTGAAACGATCTGCGTTTTCATCATAAGAATAAACATCTGTGATAGCTGTACCATTCTGTGCAGATGGATCGCAGTTCATAAATACAAACTTACCAACAAATTGCTTAAGTTCTTCTTTTGTATCCTTGCCAGCCAAATCTCCGGCGTTAGCAAGTGCATAACCGTTCTTGTTAGAAACAAGGACTGTATTTACATATGTAATCATATTAAAATTAATTTTTTCTACTCACCCTATAATATTAATGCTAGACCTAACTAGCTGGGCTTTCCACGTTAAAATTATTATTCTTGTGTATTTACCTCTTGAGTTATAGTTCTATAGCGCTCGTCTTTCTTATTTTCTAAATACATTTGAGCAGCAATCTTTATAATCTCGGGCATAATAATATCCTCGAAATCCTCATATTCATCATAAGGATTATCGAGTGTTATTTCCGTAGGCTTTCTGAGATAACCTAAAGAATATTTACTAATCTTATATTGTTTATCTGTTAGCAACATACATCCATTAGAATTTCTTACACGTAGAGGTCTAGCTCTATGAAATCTGTAATGGAAATCTGTAAGACTGTTGTTAACTCTGTACATAAAATTATCCTACGTGCACTCAAACATGCATGTATTGATTTTACTCTCTCCATCAAGATCGCTTATTACGACGTCCTCATTGAGTGAGAACATGAAGTTTTCTGGATAGATTATAGTGTAAGATGTATATGACGGCTGACTTTCATCTACAGTCATATTTGTTGATGTGTAAGTCTTCTATTCGTATAGTTTAATAAGATCTTCTCTACGCTTTTCATTTTGTTCGTACGAAGTTCCGTGAACAAGATCGCTATTAAATCTAAGCTTAATAAACTTACAAACAGCCTAATTGAGCCAGAATAAAGATTCGTCAGTAGATGGTTTGTCTAGCTGGCTATCAAATTTATTTATCTCTCTTTCTAGCCCTACTAAAATATCTATATTCCTCATTACTCAGCCTCCTACTATTTTGGTTGTGATTTCTATTTAGAATTACCCTAAGCAAATTTTAGTTTATACCGAGTCAAATACATGTCTACAGCACCTGACACGAGCTCTTCAAAACATGAATACGGAAGCGAACAATAACTATGTACAGCTCCAGCAGACTGATCGTTGTCATCAAACTTTAATACATTGAATGCATTAGGCTGGCAATAGTATGTAAGATCTACACTCTCTATCTATGTATATATATCAAATATAACCTTAAACTAATTACTGGTATAATTAGTACTTTCAAATATAACTAATGGATTTTTTATAATCCCGTTATAGTTGTAGTACGCATTGATTACGTTGTCTACATCTTCTTGCTTAATAAGTATATTTGGTGTAATTACACCATCTTCTAAAACCTTATCACTTTTATAATTTTTTGTAACGATGCTTTCTGATCTTACGTACATTGCATAATCTTCAGGCAATTTATATAAGCCATCATCATTTGATGTCTTTATATTAACTCGCCTAATTAAAGATCTACTAACATCGCTTATTCTTTTAGCTCGTCTAGTACCACGTTGAAAATCGTCTTCTGTAGAATACAGCATTTTTACATACTGTGTCTAGAACTCGCTTAAGAATGAATATATTGTATCGGTGCTAAGTTTCTATTCTAACGCAAACTAAGGATATACTTCAATTAGTCTACGTTCAAACTCAATACCAAGTTTTCGTGTTTCTTCTTTTGTCATGATTCAAGTGGTCTAGTATTAGCTTTAGTAGTAAGTCTACTAGATTCTACAATCTCGGTAGACATAGTAATTGCCAAATTAATTAATTCTTCTGCCATGCTATCAGATAATTCAAATTTAGTCTATCCGAAATCATAGTCGTTTACTGATAGTCCTGGTCCAATAGCAAATTTTGCAGGACGTTTAATATATGTGAATTCAGCCGTTGACTGAGCTCCATTATATTGTACATCCATTGGATCTACATATACCACAACATTGTTGTTCTCTATGCATCCTACAGGCTACTCAATCCAAGGTAGATTTGTTTTTGTTACCTTAAATTTTTTAGCACCATCATGCGATACGAATACTATATTTTCATATTTATGGTTCTTGTTATCATAAGAAGTAATATTCTCTTTGATTTCAATCTGTCCATCAATTATGTATAAAACAAGATTATCTATAGTGTGCGTAGCGAATGTATAGCTATTATCGCCAGATAAACTACCAACAGCAGTTAATTTGTTAATCAATGGCTATAAATCTTCGATTGCTTTCATATCTGACTCAAACGCTGACCTTCTAGGATTGTTTCCTGTATATTTTTGAGCTATAAGAGCTAGGTAGGCTTTATCGAGTATTGTAGCAATCTCATATTTAGTTAGCGACGGATATGACGAAGTTATATTTGCCTTGTCATATTCAATCATAAACTTAGTATAAATATCACTATGCGTCATACGTCGTTAGTTTAATTATTTATTTTCGACCTGATTAATAATCGAGATCTTTAAGTCTTGATTCTTCTTTGCGTCTAAGTATGCAATACAATCCTACAATGAGTCTGCAAGCATCTCAGAACCATAGTAATACTGTGTTCTATCCTTACGGATAATACCTTTGGCAATAGCACTCTCGATCAAGAACTCTGTTTCCTTTGTCTTATTATTAACCCACTTTGTAAAGAAGTTCTGTGGCTGTTTATCAACCAATGAGAACAATGTAGACTCTACAAGCTCATTAGACATTGTGTCAGCGCTAACACCGAACAGTCTAAGACACTTACGCATCTCTTCGAGAGAAAGCTTGCCAAAAGCAATAATAGCGTCTCTACGAAGCTTATTAATCTTATTCTTCTCAATAGCTTCAGCCTGTCTATTAATAAGCAGGTAATCCTTACCAGCATTGAGTTTATCAAGCGATGTGGCTACTCTCTTATGTCCCTCAAGGAACTTAATAATCATAGCCTATCGTGGGAATGAGTCATCAAGAATTGTGCTCTTAGAGCCAACCTTAACACAGAATGTATTCCAGAATGGTGAATTTTTAGCGAGATGGCCTTCTGGATAGCCAAGCTCCTTTTCAAATTTCTTTTCGTCCTCAGGTGTTAAACCTGTGTATATCGACCCAGATCTGGTAAAGTAAGGTGCAATATAATCAAAACAATGTTTATACTTTAACAATCCAGCCCAGGGATTTTTCTTTCTGATCTTTAATTCAACTACCATAATTTTTCAATTAGTTGTTGCAATGCCAAGCTCCCACCCTATTTTGGGTGGGGTTGAACATTGTGTATTATTTTATTAATTACGCGAGCTCTGCTGCTCTGTTCTCGACTGCAATAGTCTCCTGGTCTTCGGCATCACAATACAAGATACCGCATGACAATGGGTTTCTCAGCATGATACCCTCTTCACCAAGGAAGTGTACCTGATAACCATCACGGCTGTTAGAACGCATAGTATTGATGTTGTTTGCATAACCATTTGGCAATACAGAACCACCAGTACACCACTGTACGAACTCACGACCCTTACGACATACCTTAACGATGTTAGCCTGACCATCACGACGACCAAGGTCAACGAACAAGAATGTGTAAGACATCAATGGTTTACCTGTCAATGGATGAAGCTGACGGAACATTTCCATGTTATCAAACATAGCACAACGCTTAACTGTCAACTCAATACCATTAGTCATAGTGTAAGTTGTGAACTGACCACCCAACTTCAAGTCCTGACCAGAACCTGTAATGAAGTGTGTATCAATCATATTGAAGCTAGCTGCCTTCTCCTTCAAGATACGGTCGAACTCACGGATACCCATCTCACCAGTCAAAGCAACGAACTTACGCTCGTTAGTACCAATTATGTTGTAGCAGAGATCGAACAAGTAATCCTCGAACAACTCTGTAGTCAGCTTTGTATAGTAACGTACGTTAGCTGGAGCAATCTGCTCGAACAAACCTGCAGAGATTGGAACGAAACGACCATTAGTACCCTTCAAATTGTAAGTACCATCTGCATTACGGTTAGAGTGAGCGAACAGCAACTGCTTCTCCTCTCTCTTCTTCCACTCACGAAGAGCCTTCCAATACTGGTAGTCAGACCACAAATAAGACTTCTTACCTGTCTCAGGATCAGTCAAAGCGATAGCCAATACTGTAGAGTAAGCATCACCAGTGATATCGTAAGTAAGACGCATAGTCATCAAGCTATTACGCATCTTAAATGGAGTCTGATAGTTGATGATATCTGCCTCATCACTGTACTCCTCGTATGCAGAACCGATACGGTCTACCTGACGGCCTGGGAGCAAATACTCGCAAGGAATATAAGAACCCTGGAATCCTTCTGCTACATAGCACTCATATACCCATGTGCTACCATCCTGGTATGGAGTACCATTTACACGTACCTGGAAGTTTACGTTGTCAAATGCAAGAATTGCACCTGGACCAAACCACTTCTCTTCAAGACCAAGATAAATAGGAGTATTGTTAATACCTGGAGTCAAACCTTCTTTAATTGACTTAGGAGTAATCTCCTTACTATTCCACTTAGCATAGCGGATGTTAACAGCGTGATCAGCATCAATCATTACAGACCACTCATATTCTCTGTTTTCGATAGTCATGGTTGAACCAAGACCACCAGTTAACAAGTCGATGGTAGTTGAAATACCATCATCCTTTGTACCAAAAACCAATGACAACAAGCCTGCTACTTCATGAGGCTTTGTAAGCATTGCGTTAGCAATCATGTTTTCGTCTACCAAGTCAGCAAAACGCTTACCACGGTAGAGCTGAAGATTATTTAATAAAGAACTTGAATTATTCATAATATGTTAATTGTCTCATCATAGGTATTTTGACGCGAGATCCCATGCCTGAGGTTGTTTTTCATGCCCAACATTGTATGATGTATGATTTTTTGTTTGGTGTTTGAGCATTTGTCTAAGTTTACTCGCAGCAGATGTCTGACCATTGCGCTGTGCTTCGCCCAGTAGAGCATCACCCTTCATTGTGAAGTAGGCTGATTCTATCAAATTGTTAACAAGGTTATTATTAAAAGCCTTCTGATACTCTGTTAAACCGTCTGCATCAGTTCTTGTGATATAATCGAACAACGCTTTTCTATCCTCCTTTGGAATATTGATACCTCTAATATTTGTAAGACTATTAATACTAGAAGTAAGATTGTTCATGAACTGTGCAGCTTGCTGCTCTTGTTCCTGTCTTTGAGCTTCCTGTTGCTGAGCCATATACTCTTGCTGTTGCTGTTCGTACGCCTTAAGATAATTTACAGCATCAGCTGCTTCATCTTCCAGCATGTCAGCATCTTCATAGCGCTCAATCTTGCGACTAATCTGTTCGTCGTTCATTCCCTATAATTTATAGAACTCGCGAACAGCTGCTTTCTGATTAGATTCGTCCTCCAAATCTATGTTATCGTAAGACATAGATTTCTGTTGTGTCTGATAGAAGTCTTCAAATCTACCTCCATTCTTTACGTACTGATCAAGCCTAGCAATACGATCATCGGCGTACTATGGGGTTGAATTCTCATCTACGACATCTTTGATATACTCCACGAGGTCCTCGACTGACTTAGGCTTCTCGTCTGCATCAACACTCCAACCATTAGCTTCAGCGAATGCGTCAAAGAAAGCACCAATCTATTCTGCTTCTCCAGGATCTACGACGTCAGTGTCAGTCTGCTGATCATTATCATCATTGTAGTCATCCTATTCGTTGTCAACTGTAGTTGTGTCGGACGTATTATTATTTAAAATATTATCTGGGATCTGTGTCTCATCATCATGAGCATTAGGATCGCCAGTTACATTCTTATCATCTTTATTATCCTCAGAAGACTTGTCGTCATCTGGATTGTCTAAATTATCAATATCATCATTAGGGTCGCCTAACACCTGATTAACCACATCCTGGTTATCGATGTCTGTAACGCTGTCGCCACCTTCCTGACCACCGAACCCGAGAGAGCTCAAAGCGTCTTCAAAATCACCTAATGGATTGTTCTTCTTTCTTGCCATAATTTAAATTATAACTAAGTTAATATTTTTAATTGTTGTACGCTACACGGGAGTCGAACCCGTGTAATGTTTAATGTTTCCAACCTGCTGCATTATGTGCAAAGTTGGCTTTCTTTCTCATAGCTGCACTATACTTACTTGGATTTCTTAAAACTCTATTAGCAAAGCCCTGAATACTCATACCATGCTATTTAGCTGCTTTGGTAAATGTTCCACGCTTGGATGGTTTGATATATATATCTTTACCAGAATTATAATCATCAGAATTTGCATCATTAAACATTTCTACCTATTTTTTTGTAAGTAGACAATTCATCTTCACCTCTATCAAACTTAGGTAGTTTTAATTTCTTTCTAAGCTACTTCTCAGCTATATGCTAATCTGCTTCAGCCTATGCTTTTCTTCTACGCTTAATCTTACGAAAGAGCTTATGGCGCTTATAGTCATTCTTCTTCTGCATCTTTCGCTTAGGACTTTCCATCTGTGTCATAATTACATCAATTTAAGATTGTTACCTCTTCTCCACCAGAACTTCTAGCCATAAGAGTCTTTGCCAAAGTTATTAGATGGAAGCAAGTTTAGTACATTTGGAAGTGAAGGCTATGTTATACTATCGTACATCTATTGTTTATACTTATTAAGATCACGCTATTGCTGAGCCTTTATTTCTTCCTAAGTTGGACCAAGTAGAGTTATAGGAACATCTGCTCTAATAGTACTAGGCTATCTTATAGATGGAGAATTGATAATTATAGGACTAGCATTCTTAGCATCTTCGTAATCCTGCTCAATGTCATTTAACTATACATTATAGTTATAAGCATCCTTATGCGAATTCCTATGATTACGAGCAGCTTTAACAAGGCTATTCATACTATTAAGGTTTCTCGAGTAATTCTAAAAAGAATCTTCATAATAACCCTTCTATTTAAGAGCCCTAGCATAATCATATGTAGATTTAGCTCTAAGAGCTGCTCCGTATCGTGTACGCATAAGCCTTACATAATCCTTAACGAAATCCGCATCGCTCTTATATGTATTGTAAGTCTTACCATTCCAGCCTACTCCACCATAATTGTGTTGTCTTCTAGCAACTCTAGATCTACCATAATTAGATTCGTATGCAAGCTAACGCATTACATTGTAAAACGCAGCATCACCATAACCATATCTGTTCAGCTATTGTCCTACAAGAGGGCCCATTCTGTTAACAAAAGTATTAATAGAATCATCTTTTCCACCTTTATATTTATGAAGTATAGGATACTCTTTATTTAATGGAGTGTCAAAAGGTAATGGCTTAATAATGTCTTCAGCTATATTAACATCCTTTCCTTCATTATAAGCATTAAGTATAGACTATACATTCTGATCCATCTACAGCTACTCTTCTGGACTAGGTTCCTCAGCCTGGGTGTTTCCACCCAAGTTGATTCCTCTAATATCCTTCCAGTAATCAGCGCCATTCTTCCACGCCTCATACTTCTACTAAAATGTCTTGTTGTCAAACTTCATTACTTCTCGCCAGATGTTTTATTCTTAAGGGCCGTGCGAGCCTTAAGTTTCTCGCGTTCATAAGCAGCATCATCCTTAGCCTTCTGCAGCTCTGTCTCATGCTTCATCTTATCCTTCTCAAGCTAAATCTTCTGATCTTCTATCTCACGCTTCTACTTAGCTTCGTAACGCTTATTATAAGCCTCTTGATTAATCTTCTGCTATTCGATAGCTTGCTTGCCGATTTCGATTGGGTCTGGAATTCCGTTTTGATCTTGATCTAACTCTTCTGTTCCACGATAAGCATTAATCTGAGCTACAGCTATCTTAGTCTGATTATCTTGATCAATCTGATATCTCTGAAGATCCATCTGAGCTTCCTGTAACATAAGCTCTTGCTGCTTAGCTTCATTCTGCATCTGCTGTAACTGCTGTTGCTGCTGAGCTTCTGTCTCCTGCTGCTGTTGCTGTATCTGCTCCTGTCTAGTCTACATATCCTTAAGCTTCTGCTTAATAATATTGAAGTTATCGTTTGTAAGAATCTCTGCTGCTTCAAGCAAGCTAGCACCATTCTGCATAGCTGGCTATATAAGCTGCTGAAGCTTCTGTATGTTCTCTAGATCTTTAGACGTATCACTTACGAATACATCCATATCCTCATAGTAGAACTTAGGAGTAATATCCAAGAATGCTCTTTCTCCATTATCAAAGATATACTGGAGCTTTTGTTTGCCAGTCTCTTCCCAAGCACCCTTAGCTGTATTAAGAAGCATATTAAGCACTCTTCGCTTGCACTGGTTATGAACCCAGAATAATGGCTCAGTAATATGTGAGCTCTGTATTACAGATCTTTCTACATTACCTACCATCTCTGATGTGCTTACAGCTCCTTCACGCTGCTATGTAATACCAGAGATCGTTCCAGCCAGTTCTTCTATCTTATCCATCAGCTGTATATATTCAGCTATGACGTTAGACATTGTAAGATCCAATGCTGTAATCTGATTGAACTGAGCAGGCTTACCACCCTCTCTTCCTGGGATATTCCAACCTTCTTCATATGGGTTAATAAAGTTAACACCAACACTAGACAAGTAATGCATCCATTTAGCTGGGCTAATATTCATAGACTTAGGAATCTATGTAATATCCATGTTTACAACCTTACCTTTATCTCTGGCGATAGCTAACTCAAGTCTGTACCATAATACAATATACATATACTACAATGGCTTAAGAATGCTAACCAATGATCTAGGCTTACTATTTGTGTTACTATAAATAGCACCACAATAAGGAAGCTTCTGGCTATTAGGGTTATCGATACTTACATGCTGATACTCGATAGGCTATATGCCAAAGTATAAATCGCTACCAGCTCTATATCCTTCCCATACCTCTATAATCCAATCTGGTTCTACACTAACCTCATTACCAACAGGCTGATATGTTTCATCAACTATATTTATCTAAGGCTGTCCTGCGTCATCTGTAGTTGTTACGTAAAAGATCTTCTTAAAAGACTTCCAGCAACAATGCCATACATTTACAAGCGATTTACCAGATCCTTCAAATATCGGGTTATCATATATACGTAACTATATGCCCATATCAACAGGACTTCTGTCTCCAAGGTTTCTGCCAGGAGTAGAACCAATCATTTCTTCAAGCCTATCAAGATCCTTCTCTTCAAGCTTGTCGTAATATCTATCGTATACTTCAGTTATAGGCATACGCATCTTTCTGCAACACCATGATCCATCCTCAATAAAATCAAGGTCTGGACTCTTGTCGTAAGAGAAACATATAGGATTAACTCTTTCCGCATATGGCTCTGCATTAAGTACGCCAACGTAATAAATTTCTCTACCTGAGATCAATCCGTCCTTCCAGCCTTTGATAAACTCGTTGTCAAGATCAAGCTTCTCTCTCAGATAGGTAAGAGAATGATATGCAGTATTCTCTACAATATCTTTGTAGTCTTTGTCCATATACTTAGCTATCTACTCTGGCGGCATAATCTCTCCAGACTGTAGCTATTCTTGGAACTACTGAGCTTCTTCTGGGCTCATTTTAGCTGTGATAGCTGCTTCTATATATTGTAGAATCATCTATTTCTCTTTCTCCTGCATTTCAGATGTAGCCTCCTATGAAGTTCTGATAACTCTGAAGTTAAGAGGTCTTTTTGTTTCCTCACCTATAAGCAAATCTACTTTAGGTCTTATAATATTAAAGTCGTGAGGAGTAGCAGGAAAACCATCCTCGACCTTGAATGGGTTTGTAATTGATTTAAAATCCTTCTCGTCGAAGATGCTGTTATATAAATTATAATAGGTCTACAGCTCTCCGTAATATGATGTACTATTTCCTCCAGATGTTACGTTACCTTCACCTATAATATAGTTAACGCAATCTTCCTGCCACTTCTTTCCTTTCTTTGAAAGAGGGAGCTTTTGTCTGGGGAAAGCTGAATTGTATAAGTTATCTTCCATGTATTAAAATGTGAATATCGGCATACCGTCTTCACTTGTGCTGCTATCTTCTTCAAACCATTGTTTGCTAAATAACGGCATCTCGAAGAGTTCAACCTATTTGTTTTGTTCTTTTGCAGACGACACCTTTACCTAATAGAGCTCCTCTCTGTATATCATTACCATACACAAAGCTATCACACGGTCTACATTTCGTACACCATCATTCTCTATAAGCTCTTCTATTAGAGGTTCGCTGTATACTCTTTCTACATTAGGGTGGCCTTCTTCAAACTCATCTAACAGCCACTCTAATATTAATCCTTCGCCATACGCCCTAATTTGCTTGGTCATGTGGCATCCTTTTCTTCTTTGCACTTTGCTGTCTTTAAAGACTTCAGATATGATTTTATCTGGCTAATCAGCCAAGAGGTAATCGCAGTGTTTATTCGTAAAGTAAGGGTAGATTCCTTTTCTTTCATTCTCAAATAATAATCTAGCGTTATAAAACGTAAGCAGCTTGCGAACATTCTCATAGTATTCTTCTGCTGTATCCGGTCTTCCGGAATACTCTGCTACTATTACATCTGTCCATGCTTCCCCAGCTCTTACGCGTTTAAATATAAATGTAGAACCAAGAGAGTTTGTAAAACTATCATCATGGTCGTATGGGTCGCATCCTCCTATATATAAACCGAGCGGAGGATCCTTTACTGGGTATTCCCATATAACTACTGATCCATGGGGCTTATCTCCCTTCTTAAGAGGGTAGTTAGTTATATCACCACTAGGCTTTTCTGTAGCCTTTACCTGACCATTTCCATCCCATTCTAGATCAACTATATGCTTCATGCTTTGAAGCTTCTTGTTGGTCCTTATTCTGGTCAACTGGTCCATTAATAACTTTCTAGGGAATATATTCTTACCGAGCTCCAATACAGCTTCTGCTGGCCTTATAGGACGCTCTGATATAAAACGGTCTATTGACTGCTAACTAGCACCTCCATCTTTTACCTTGTTTCTCTAATCTATAAGATTCTCTATAGCTTTCTCTTTATAGCTATTTCCATCCCTATCCATATAAACCTAATTGCCGTCATCATCGAATGACTCTAGGTTAGAATACGCTGGAACAAAGAATGCGCATTCAGTATTCTCTCTGCCTTCATCCCATATATTAGGGAAGCTGAGAACATTATAAGACTTAGGCTTATAGAACAATTCTTTCAATCCTTCGAAGCTAGCTCCTTCGGTACCACCTGTACCAAATGCTATCATCAATCCGAACGCTTTACCATCATCGGTTTCTACTGAAGGCTGTTCTATACGCCATGCATCAAGAAGGCTAGGGAATTTACCACCCTCCTCCCATAGTACAAGCTTAGCACGTGTACCACGCACACGTTCTGGATCGTTCTTAAGTGTTATTCCTGTTATACTAGACAGGTATCCTTGTTCGGTTTGTTTACCAAACTCATCGGTGATTTTATAACCGGATGTTCTTTCCATACGTGTAGACACAAGTCTTTGCTTGGCCCATGCTGTATGCTTATCAAGGAAGTCCATTATCTGCCAGGCTTTAGTTAACAAACCATCACCTATAAGGAATTTTTGTTCTGATGCTATAGCAAAGTTCTTCGAACCTGGTATAAGCATATAGTTTCTAACCAGCATAGATCCACCCTTAAATGAATATCCTCTCTGTCTGCATTTGAGCACAGCCATATGCTTTCCTTCCAACTCTGCTTGTTCTATAGCGCAAAAATAATAGTAATCATAGTCCCAAAAGCTAGGGAACTCAAGTATACGTTGTCTTCTCTTTCTAAGGTTACCATCTCTATCTGCATACTCTTCTTCCTTAAGTCGCATGATTGGACTATAATTTAGATAGAAGTAATTGTATCCAGTTATACCTTCTCCATCTGGAGCTGTATAACCATTAATGCATCTATCTGTCTCTTGCTCCCAATATTTGTTATAATCAGTAGTACCTCTAGGAGCTAAGGTATAGCATCCATGCTGTTGAAAGAAGATAGCTGCCTATCTAAACTTATCAGTATCATGGAGTCTCTAATTAAAGTCTATCATAATTATTCGTACATACCAATAATGCCACCACCCTTGACTCTACCGGTTTCTGCTTGTTCTGCTTTTGCCTACTTCATAGCCATGTCTAACGACTTGATTATTCCGCTAACATCTTTCAATATAGCTGAAAGCTTCTTAGCTGTATCTATATCAAGCTCTTCTTCTGCATAGCTATCCATCGTGTTCATAATGCCCTCTGCTGCGCTCTTAGAAGATTTAAGCAGCCTGGTAGCAGGAGTCTCTTGGAACTCCTGAAACCTTTTTGCTAATTCTTTTACAACGTCATCAGGTTTATAATTCTCATCATTAAGTACATCTTTAGCTACTCTCCATGTGCGTTCTTTCTCTGGATATGCCTCATATGGGCTATTCCATTTATATCTCCACACTATGAATTCAATCTTCTTTAACGCATCTTGTTTATCTTTAGCATTGTTGTAGAAGTCTTTAAATGGTGGTATAGCTAAATCTTCTGTGCTTAATTGTATTTTATTCTATATGATGTCAAACATTACTTAAATAGTCTTTTAAGCCAACTATAATGTTTTCTTGTTTTTAAATAATCTAAATTGTACTAGTTACTGTAAGCTTCTCTCTCAAAGGAAAGATTTCTATACGCATTTCCTTTACAGAACAGTTTAACTAACCATTCTACTCCATACCACAAATAAAATGGTACATATAGCATTTCTTTCATCTATTCTGTATGTATCTGTTCATGGTTGATTGTAATATCAGCTATCTTATCATTTGGCCTACAGAATAGATATCCAAATAAATTAATCGCCAGAAATCCTTTTGGAGGAAGTATGTTCTATCTAATTATTTTAATTCCCAAATCATCTACTAGATACTTTTAGTGTTCTATCGGAATCCATCCATAAAGCTCCTTCAATTTTTGGATCACTTGTAGGCAGACCATCTAATATATACAATATATCATCCGATGACGCATTATTAATTCTCTTTAAATGAAGCCCTTTATTATTATAACTATTTGTTAATGTTACAAAATCATCACCTGCAACAGCGTGGCCGCTAATATCTATATATGGTCTACCGTTATCATCATACAATCTTATACTTTGTTCAGTAATACTAGAACAATCAAAACCCTTGTTATTATTTTTGTCACTATTGAGTTTAATGCTTTTACCCTGTTGTATATTTTGCATAACAATTGACCCATTTGAATCTATTGTGGTATACGCCGTTGTTAAGTCTCCAGGATCACCTTTTTCTCCAGATGACGATACAGGAATAGTCATAGATGTAAGATATGCTCCATTTTTATTCTCTGCATATATAGTAATAGTACTAAACTTAGACTATACAGTTGCATTTACTGAAGCGTCCCAATGATCTGTGTTATACTGTAAAGTTGTTCTATCGTTTGAGTTCATCTACATATATAGATTATACAGATTTGCGTCAGTACTATTTACAGCGCTTCCGTTTTTGTACAAATTAACATTACAGCTCATCTATAAGTTGTAATTCTAATCTGCAGGAACGTATGATAACGATATGTTTGAAAGCTGTAATGAATAAGTTACTCCATTAAGTCCATTTATACTAGACCTAACGATTGGAACATATTCGTTTAATATTATTGTTCCATTTGTTGCTTTAAACAACATTCCATTATCACCTTCTGTTTGAATCTAATCAGATGATATTGCGGTCCATGTATCTCCTTCATCAATACTATATGAGAACGACCAACCAGAACCATTTGATGGTGTAATATTTGTAATCTACGAGCCATTGCTTTTTACAACATATACACTAATAATATTTGGGTACATTGTACCATCTTGATAATTAATAGTACTCGTAGACGTTTTAATATCGTATAATACGGCGTTTTCTCCTGTAGCTCCAGTTAAACATATTGGATTTATGTATTCTCCATACTATCCATTACCATTTATGAATACTTGTGTCATCCATATGTAGTATCCAGCTTCCTAATCTGGGGCATCGTCAACCCACCCAGAACCGTCTTCAGGTGGTATATTTGCACTAGGTTTACTTGGCGCTACAGAATTACTTGTGTGTTTTTTGAAATAAAATTTGCTATATCCAAATTTAGTATAGTCTATACCTGAACTAGCATCACTAATAGGTATTTTTATGTCACGCCCACTTTCAATAGAGTACGTCTTATCGTTTATTATCAATTTTGATAATGTGTTCTTTTTAATATAATTTAAAAGCTACTGCTATATATAATCAGCATTTACTCCGCCATCAGATACGCTTTCAGATAAAGTAACTCTAAACTAACCACCATTCTTCTATGTAAGAATAAGCTCATTGTGTTCCAATGTAAAGCTCTCTATAGGATAATCTTTCCCTATAGTAGAGTCTCCGATTATTTTCTATATCTAAGCTATAGTATAATAGTTAGTTGGATCAAATTTTATATAGTCAGTCTTGTTTAAATACGTAGAATCGGCATTCTCTTTTGTAACATACTAATCAAAGTCAATATTACTAATAGCGTCATCAACATATTTCTTTTTAGCATACTCTTCAATATTTAAATCAGTAATAGCACCCGCTATCTGCCTAGACACTTCTATCAATATCTCTTTCTTTATAGAGTTATCTCCGTCTCCAGCTATTTCGTTTAACTGATTTTGAAGATCTAGTAAAGCAGAATTGCTAGCCTTTCCATTCCATTCATCTCTTTCTTCCTAAGATATATGTGAGACAGAATCATTTTCATGGCAGCACAATCTAGAATATATTGACGAATAACACTTGTCTATTTTAAAATCTAATTCTCCGATTGGATTTTTGCGACAAGGCTTTTTTGGTTCTACGCAAAAATTAATCATATTAATTCGTTTAAATTGTTAACAATTATTGTACTGTGGTGTCATCGAAGACCACGTCTAAAATGCCACAGTTAAAGATTATTTGAATTTATCCCAATCTATATTTTCCTTTTTTCCTACAACGTCTGCCACCCATCTACAAAACTGAATTCCTGTATATCCATCTTTATCATAGCTACAGCTGCAGCATATTTTATACACTGGTGCTCATTAAGTAGTTCTGGATAAAAATCAGCATAAGCCATATTCGCAGTATAAGTTACATCTTCTATTGTAGAAGTATTATGTAAAGGCTCCCAAAGGAGCCCTCACATAAATTAAACTTATTAAGCTGCAGCAGTTGTCTTAAGCGCAGCAATCAAAGTAGCATTCTACTTCTGCTGTGACAATTCAAGGCGTGCGTCATTGTATCTCTACTGCAAATCTGACTGCCAATGATTGTTCAAAACATCTACTATTCGCTGAGTATTAGCATTTGCGTTCGTCTTAAGATCGCAAGCTATCTAACTCATCTGGAAACCAAGGTTACTTGCAGCTCTCTCCAAACCTGAGTTTGTCTAGCTGAAACCTGTCTGCATCTGGTTAACGATATCCTTCTGCCAAAGTTGATTCTCGTAGCCCATCTTGATAATGTTCTATTGTGTCTGGCAGCAGCAGTTCTGCAATGCAGATGTAAGGTTAGCGTCTCCGAGATTAATAGCGTTAATAACGCGTTCTGCAGAGAAGTTTACATTACCTGCTACTTCCTGAATACCGGATCTAACGCAGCAAATAGCATTATTCAGTGCGTTGAAGTCACAGTTCAGGTTAGAGGCTAACTGAGTAATTGCATTAGCGTTGCCTCTTATGGCATCCATTACCAATGAACTATTCTGATTACCAGCTATCTGTGAACGCATTGCGTCGAGCTGACTCTGAATTGCATTGCCCTGGTGATCATCGTTGTTGTTCCACATACGCATAGCGAAGATCATCCATATAAGGTAAGCAAATGGGTTGTTCATGTAATCATTCTAGTTCATCATGGCTGCCATAGCCATTGGATCACAGTTATTCTTAGAAGCCAAAGCGGCTACTAAAGCGTCATTATTGTCGTGTCCTGTACAATAAACTTTCTCGATTGTATCTATAATTAACAAGTTTTATCGTAAAACAATTTGGGAATTTCATCTAATTAGACCACTTGTACTAAGTGCGTCTATAAGATTTATTACAATAGTTCTTAGTTTTGTGATATCAGCTGTTTCTATATCTGTAATATCAACACTATTAACTGTGATTTTATCCTATTTTTCCGATAGACCTACTCTCAAATTGGAAATGCTATCATTCACAGTATTAAGACTATTCGCAAGTGCATACTTAGCATCAGCATCTTGCTATGTTATAAAATTAGAGTCATTAGTAAGCTGACTAACATTTGTAGGAACAGTAGGGAGCTCAGTTTTTAATGCATATTCGGCAATAGTTTTTCTAAATGATCCTTCTGTGTTTGAATCACCATCAACTATTGCAAGCTTATCTGATATCTCTTTTTCTTTACCTTCTGCTCTAGTCTGCTCTGCCTTAATCTTAGCATTTAAGTCTTCATCACTCTTTGTACGAGCGCTTGTTTCAGCTTCAAGTAAATCCTTTGTAACATAATTACCATTTTCAATGCTATTGTCTATAGCATCTTTTACAGACTGATCAATAAGTTTATTTGTAGAGTTTGCATCCAGTATGTTTCCACGCATAAATTCACCACCTTCAAGATCAACCAATATTTCTGGATTTCTACTCTACTTCCCAGGTGCTGTTACGAGTGCATTCTTTACTGGAACTCTATATAAAAAATCTTTTTCCTAAATCATAATTAATGCATTAATGTGTTTAAACAGTAAAAGGGAACTACCTTTCGGTAATCCCCTTTATGTAAGCGAATTAGGCCTATCCTTCGCTTACCTCAGCACCTTCTTGTGCCGCCGCTGACTCTGGTACGGACTCAACCTGTTCCTTAAGCTGTGACTGAGTTCCCGTAGCTGCGCTAGATTCGTTTTCGTGTCCTGTGCCAGTAGAACCAAATCCGCCATCGCCTCTATCTGTTGACGAAAGCTCAGAAACCTCTGTGATTGTATACTCTGGTATAGGAACGATGACTAACTGACAGAAGCGTTCGCCCTGCTTGTAAACAGCAGGAATTGTATCTGTTGTAGCCTTCATGAATGCTACAATCTCGCCTCTATAATCACTGTCAATAACACCGACATTATCAGTAAGCCATAATGACTTTTTCCAAATACTAGAGCGTGGTATAAGTAAACCAACATATCCGGCAGGAATTTCAACTGCCAATCCTGTATGGTAAACCAACATTAGCTGATTTGCTTCATTAAGAGCTGTTTCAATCTTAGTGCAAGTCAAATCAATTCCTGCAGCACCTTTTGTGCCACGAATAGGGAGGATAGCGTTATCCTCAAGTCTCTTAAATTTCAACTCCATAGTATTCAAATATTATTTTTTATTGTTGCCCCACTAGGATTCGAACCCGGACCAAGAGTTTTAGAGACTCCTGTGCTGCCGTTACACCATAGGGCAATAAGCGCGTAACCTTTAGCTGGAGTTACGCAGAACCAGTATTAGCGCCATTTGGATCCTGCAGCTACGAGCGCTGCTAGGGCAGAAAGCTTTTGTTTCACCCGGATATCCCAGTTTATAGAGATTTCAGAAATGGCGACAACCTCTCAGCGATTATATTCGCCCGTTTTCTTTGACTCTTATAAGTTTTAGCTGGACTTATAACCAGTATTGGGTCCATGTGTCAGCTTACCATGGTAGCCTTTTGTTTATAGTGTACACACAGGGATGCCACTCAATTACAAAATATTAAAATTATGAAAATAAATGAATGGAGTCTATGCAGGAGTCGAACCTGCTAACTATTCCCTTTGTATCGGGTCGTCTTTACCGTTTGACTAATAGACTCTAAAGGTGATTACTTAGTACGAGTAATCCAATTCCATAAACGTTTGTACCAAGGCTTCTTAACCTTCTCTTCGGCTCTGTGTGCCTTACATCTTAAGTATACGCAATCATCTTTTACTACAGCGCAACCATTCTCTGGAAGAATTTCGTCGAGCAAAGCATCTGTAAGGATTGATATAACTGTATAATAGTCACAATCGGTCACTCTCATACCTGCCGAAATTTTCTTGCTAATGAAGTATGCTGTAACATCGTTTACATTAGCAACATCCAGCATAGAGATTACATACTCGGGTCTCTTTGCCTTAACTGTCTTTTTAATAGCTTTCTTCATAACTTAAATATTAACATTGTTCACAATAGTCTCCACAATCTTCGCAAGCAGCATTTACATGTGCACTCTCTTTCTGTCTGGCTGCCCACTCTTCTTTTCGTTTTTGATCAGCAGCTTTGGCGTTATCGAGGCCCTTTAACCAATCTTCAGACTTAATTATTACAAAGTCTATGCCAAGATCTCTGTCGTAGAATGTGATAAGAATATCATCTTTCTTTACATCTGCGCAGATAGTTTTGTTAGGGAAAAACTTTGATGTCCACTCAATATTAGCATCTTCTGGAATAACGTAAATATCATCGATACCTCTTGCAGATCTATTAATAGCCTAAACCTCAGCTGTATCTGTATCAACAATAATAGGCTTGCGATCAATGTTTATTATCTTTTTCATATGGGCTTAATGGTTTATTTTTATTATCTTTAAATCTATTTTTAAGTTTGAATCTAAATAGTTTGTTTATTAATACGTCTCTAGTATCATCTTGATCTTTCATAACATCAACTATGAACTAAAACTAATGCATAACTATTTGTTTTACTAGCTCTGGATCATCGTTCAATGTATGTCCAATCTATCTACAAACTTTATCTATATTCATTACTTTTCTACTGTTTCAGTTGCTACAATATCGTAAAACGATACAAGTTGAGAGTCCTTAAGCAAATCGAAATACATAGCACCTCTAGATGATCTATATATAACGATATCACCAACCTTGATAGGCATCTGCTGTATTTTCTCATCGCTATATGGGTGTGTATACTCATATGGCAACTTAAGTACAACAGCTCTAGAGAAATCTGAATCAACTTCTTTTATCTCTGTCTTTACCTCATCATAATCAACTGCCTCGATCCCATCCTTATCCTTCTTAGGCTTAGTGTCCTTAACCACAGGTTCGGAGATCTTCTTCTTAACTTTAACAGGCTCAAGCGGCTTTACCAAGAACATCTGTCTGAACTCATACTTTATTTTTGAGCTCAAGTCCTCTGCCAACTTGGTCTGATCTATCATCTTCTCATCCATATTACTTCTTCAATCCTTTAAGGTACTCAAGTAATTTAATCATGTTTCTCAATACTGTCTCCTTCTCAACAAGCAAACACTGAGGTGTGTTCTCATCAGCTTTTGACTTAAGAGCACAAAGCTCATTGTTGTATTCTGAGAGCTTATTGTTTATCTCGTCAAAAATATTTACGAATCTCTTTTTATCATCAACTTCCTCAACGTATCCATTATCAAGAAGCATCTTTGCATATTCCTTTGAGATTCTATAAACAGAATTGTAAGAAGAAACAACCGTTGAATTGTCTTCGTTTGAGCTATTATGCTCTTCGTTATATACACTTTCGTACTGATCTGTATCAGCGTTGTACTCAAATGTATCACCATTCTCCATTACGAAGAAAGGCTTAATAACCTTTAAAATCTTTGTCATATCCAATTGCTTTTATTGTTTTACGCTGCCATAACGTAATGATTTTCAAAAAGGTTGCAAATATGGTATAAATTTTGTAAAAATAGCATTTTCTTGCAAATATGCAACTTTTTTAGCTTTTTTACGTTAGGGGGATAGTAGGGGGTTAGTCAGCTAGAACCCTTTCTCTTATATATTCTCTTTAGGAGATCTACTTTAGTAGTACAGCTATTACAGTATGTAAGACTATACAACTATAGTAGAGCTATATAAGCTTAATAATAATTGTAAGACTAATAAGAATAGTATGGATAAGAAGAAAAAGTGTATAATAGACGAATATAAGACAGTATACGGATTTAGCTTATTCGTTATAATTAACCTAGATAAGTCTGTAGTAGATAAAAGATTTAGATTTAGAGAGGACGAATCTTCTATAATTGATGACGAATGGGCAGATTATACAGCCTACACTGTCAGAGGAGCATATGATAAACTTGCTAATGAAGACTGTGAAATCATAGTAATAAACAAGTTAAAGAACACAAGTGATGACATAAATACCTTTGCTCATGAATCATTTCATGCAGCCGTAGATATACTTGAGGCATGCCATATAAAGCTCTCTGATGATACAAATGAGGTATTCGCGTACTTAATTGGGTACTTTACAGAGTGTGTAAACAAAACAGCAAATAAACGATGAACTAGTTTGAGATGAGTGCTGTACTATATTATGCCGACTTCTTGTCTCTACAATACTAGAATAAACCGTGTACAGAATAGTGTAAATATTTCTTTATACATGGAGTACCAGTAAATATAGCATACATTGTAGAATAGGAACCAATATACGATCTTGATAATCAATGGTTCTAGAAGAGCCTTAAAGAATATAGTATGCTAAAGCATAAATTCGGCGAAGATGGAGCTATGAGCTTTATCAAAAACCTATGTAATCTAGGAGTAGCAGGATCTGTAAATGCTACTCAAATGATGAAATATATACATAGATATGACGATAAATAGGAGCGAGACAAGGCGTTTAGAATGTTTAAATACAACAGATCAAAAGCAAAATATACTCACTTAATACATAACGACGATGGTGAAATTGTAGAGGAAGAATGCACAAAATACGTAGCCCATGCTGAGCGAAATGGCAAAAGATAAAGAATATTTAAGAGCGGCAGAAATAATACAAAGGGCCGAGAGAAACGGTAGAAGATTAGGATTTTACGAACCAGATAAAGATGAGTCCATTTGATATAATATTAATGTTTTTAATACTTCCAATAGTAGCTACTACCACATGTTGGATAATACTTAAAGATAGTAAAAATAATGGGAAAGATTAGTAAATATAGCAATTTGCACGATAAAGATGGAAAACTTATTAGATCAGTGGATAGTATTTCCGGAAGATTGGATGACTATACCATTGAAGAACTAGAAAACCTTGTAGATGAGCTAGCAAAAGACGAAACAAAGCGTACTGAGTATACTAATAGCATGTCCGTACTCATGCACATGTATGAAACAAAGGGAAATCCACACAAGAATGAAATAGTCAAGAAAATAAACGAGTATGTAAGGACAAAGACTACCAAAGCTGAGGTTATAAACGCTTTAAAAGATATAAACATTACGGAGCCTAACGACTCCTCCAACGACATAAAAGATGAAGAGGCAAGAGAAGATGGATCCAGCACAGAGGGACGCATACCAGATACTTCTGAAGGAACTGGAGAACATGGGGGAGGAAGCGACTCCAACGAGGCAGATACTACAATTAGCACTGCAGCTTGATGAAAAAGGAGAGTTCTACAAATTTATAGAAGTATTCGGGGATAGCAGAATAGATGGTAAAGATGTCCTCGGGCTGTCCCGAGATAACTAAAATGATATTAGATATAATATATGGAAACGAAGGAGAAGGAAACGGAATTAGTACAATTAGTCAGACAGCTTAGAGATTACGTAATCCTAGACAGAAAAGATTACGAAAAGCTTGTACAGAATAGTAGTCCAGAAAAGTTCAATGAGAGTGCATTAGAGGCTAGAGATGCCCATATAAAACTGTTAGAACAGCAATTAGCACACCAGGAAGACTGGATAAACTATTGGAAAAATAAGTATGAAAAGCGTCTAGAAGAATTAAAGAAAGAGTCAACTAGATGGTGGAGATTTTAAAAATATGAGATTAAATATAAGAGAAATAACAGACTTTATAGATAAGTTTAAGAAAGCATGAGAATAGCCGTGGTTTACGCCTCGGCTTTTTTTATTTTTTTTTAATTTTTAAAACTGTTGTGTGTGTACAGAAACGATAAACAAAATTTTTTATATATGTACAGAAACGAGAAACAGTGTGATAGTGCTCCCCCGCCCAAGTACGCAATCCGGGATACCCCCCGTCAAAGATTCTGAGCACCTAATAAATCATCTACGCCTTTCAAACGATATTAATACTTAAAACATAATCAATATGAACAGAATTGCTTGCGCTATTTATTGTATACGACTTACTTGGGGTATTCACATTCTCCCTTAGCAACTAATAAACATCTGCTCCTAACTAACGATAATCAATATTAACAACTAAATAATTAGAGCATATGAAAATGAATAAGATTAGAATTGCGAAAGCGATTGTGAATAGCAAAGAGTATTTGATCCTCATCACGCTTGATCCAGACTGCAAGAAAGTATGTATGACAATGGCTGAGTTGGACAACGAGGGTATAACAGAGGTTATTGTAGCAGACGATGGGTTTATCGTTAGTAAGGACGAAGCTGGCTACGAGTCTTATGAGGAAGACTATGAAGGAATATGGGAGAAATAAGTAGAAGTTAGGGGAGACATGCACAATCTCCCCAACTTCACATTCTTGCTTGGCAACTAATAAACAAATTCTCCTAAAAGACGAGATTAAACAAATTAAGCTGAGAATTGAGGACAATGGGTATTGATGAGTGTAACTATCTCACCCTTATGCCTCATTAATATATAGCGTAAATAACAAAACACTTGGAAGCATTGCGTAGCAATACATAATGTTTTTAGGTAATAAAAACTGCAGAATTATGAATCAGATTATTCCAGGCGCACAGATTGGCGCATTCAAAACAATCAGTCTCTCTATCGGTCAAGCCAAGAAAGCGAACAGAGACGGTAAAATCAGTAAATTCTTGGTAATTGGTATGAAGAACAAGAAGTCTTTGCTTGGAAAGAAACAGAATGTCATCTTGTTTGACGACGACCTCAGTCCTGAGATATTCGCTGTTCTTCAGAAGTATGCTACACCATCAGCTGACCCTAATCATCAGGGAGGGTTTGATGTAAATCTGGCAAACTTCAAAACTGGACCAGAATTTGCACAAGACCCAGATACTTGGGGTCAGTTGCTCGAATTTCCTGGTGGATGCTTTGAAGAGTATGAGTTCGCTAAAGGACCATGCTATGCTAATCAGATTGATGGTAGTCCAACACTGGATGGTAACAATCAGAAGATAATCCGTAGCAGTATCTCAGTCTTTGTACAGATTGATTTTATCGATGCTAACGGAGTTACTCACTACATTGAGCCATACAGCAAGAATGCACAGGGTGCTCGCATGGAACAGCGCTTCTTCAGAAATCCTGTTGAAGGAACAGCTACACAGCAAGCTGCATTTGACCCAACATCGCTCATGGGAGGTGGACAGCAGACTGCAGCACAGCAGCCAGCTACACAACAGCCTGGTATGGCAGCAGCTCAAGTTCCTCCAGCTCCACAGGCTCCAGGTGCACCAGCTACAAATCCAGCGTATTAACACATTGTCTCCTTAGGGAGACTTTGTGTTAGTGATATGCTTATTTAAGATAAAAGACATTAAGATTCCATATACATTGATTGCACATCTAAGAGTAGATTTTGTTTCATGTACCATGGTCTGTGAAGATAGTGGTACATTTTTAATTTAAACTCAGCTAGGGAGAGTAGTGAGCATTACGTAATACTACGTATTACTCCAATAACATTGTCACTGATGAGACCTAGACGAAACTACGGTAAACATTTGCATCATACTGTAGTCTGATATTCATTATTCATAAGCATTTTATCCCCTAAATACAATGGTCTGTGAAGATAGTTGTATTTAACCGTTATCTCATGCGGTATACAAACCAGGATGACGGAGCGCCTACGCTAACGTGATAAATCGTAGAAATAATGTGGCGTTCATGGTCCCAAGCCCATGACTACAACACGTGCTTATAGTACTTGCAAAGCTATAAGATGTCGATTGTAGGACACAGAGGGTGAAATAGTAGTATTACATGTATGCTGAATGTCCAATAGAGCTTTGAGAACGTATGCAACAAGAGCTGCGGATATTCTATGACGATCCGGAGAGACGGATAGTGGTTATTATACACTTACTGAAGTAAGAGGGTATACTATGTACGAATTCATTATATGGGTATCATACTTGGCTATAAAAGCGCACACATAGCGACGGTTCGAGTCCAGTAACCACTACACCTTTATTAAATCATTTTTTAGTTACACAACAGGTTTTATTTCCATGCAGGTATATCGGTTCGTGAGGATAGATATACCATTTTTATAGATTAAATCAAAATATATATAGATATGGAAGATAAGAAACATTCTTTTATGGACCAATTGGATCTGCTCTTTATTGGAGTAGTTATTGGTGTCATTGTTGGTGCCTGCTTTGGTATTAATGCTGTAAAAGGTAGCAATAACAGAGCAGAGAAAAAAGTAAAGGCGTACGAAGAGTATTATAAATGCACTGAGACGCTTTTAGACTCTCTCGATGGAACACATAATCTTGACCTCATGGATACAGATCTTGAGACAGATTATGGTGCTGATTATTTGGAAGCTAAATCTAAGGTAGATGAATTAATTGTAAAGTAGTATGAATGAATTAAAAACATAAGGGTTGAGTTGCATCAACCCTAAGTGTTTAATGTAGCCAGCGTAAGCTGAGAGTCCAAAGCCTCTACAAATACAGATGGAACACTTTTTATACCGAGTGTAAGCGGTAAGTCTTACACAAAAAATAAACAATGTTTAATTATCAAAATTATGAACATTATCGAAAAATTGTTGGGTGAAAAATACCCAAAGCTTGGGTCAGAAGTTTTTGCTGACGGTAACAAAACAGTAGTAACAGTATCTCGTACACTGTCTCCAGATCATGTTGATTTGGATGCTCCTAGTTATGTGAAGACTAAGTTCAAGAAACACATTCCAATCTTGAGATCTATTGACGTTGAACTGGACGCCGTAACAGAGGAACAGACCATTAAGGTGACAGTTGAAGTTGATGGTAAGTTCAACAGCATTGATGACTTGAGACATCTTGTATTTATCGCTAGAGGAATTAGCGAAGTCGCAGAAGACAAACTCAATGAGCCTAATGTAATTAAGGCCATTGGTCTGGATTGTAAACCATTCATTTGCACAGATGATGAATCAGAAGAAACACAAGCAAACGCATAACCAAGCAGTTAAGCCACAGTCAGCAAAAGAGAAGCCTGATGCTGAATACCTTAACTACAAGGTAGTTGCTAAGGAGGGAGGATCTACAATGATCCTCTCTTCTGGATTAAGTAAATGTAATGCCAAATCTTTGGAAAATACTTTGAATAGTTATATTAACAACAAACATTCAAATGTTCCAGGAGCTGGCAAGACAAGTGTTAGATTCATAACAATTCATTAATCTTATGTTGAATGTTACTATTCATAACGACGGAAAAATCAAGTTCCAGTCAGAGTGTTCAAGCACAAAAGATATGAGACATAATGTTAACTTACTGTTAGCAGTTGTATCATCTATGGAGATGGAAGAAGCAATAGCCAAAAAAGAAGCTAATGGCATTCCAGCACAAACTACTTATTACTTATACTTAGACAAAGTAGAAGGTAATAAGAAGTTGAGTACAGTAAGAACGCTGTCACTTCAGTTAAACATGCCTATAGAAAGAGCAAAGGCTATTGTAGACACAGCTGCTGATGATAAACATGACATACTGTTGTCTCGGTCTCATGATGAAAGCTTCATTAACACTATGAAGGATACTCTTGAATCTGCAGGATGTATTTGTAGAATTACAAACGGTTTTTAATATGGGTGTAAAATTGTACGAAAAGTCGGAAAATCAAAGTCCTGGCCCACTGATAGCAATAGTCATAATAATAATGTTATTGTTATTGACTTCGAAGTGTCATGCACAGCAAAAAGCTGCAATTGACACAATGGTTTGTAAGGTTGAGTGTATTAAGCAAATAGTACAGAAACCGAGTGTTAACGGTAAAACCGTTAAGTATCTAGCTGTATATGTTGATAAGTCTGCAGGATTCTCAGAGATTATTCCAATCTCAAAGAGTGTTGTAGATTATATTAGCACATGTAAGCAATTCTCTCTCGAGCCTACACTTGGCATTAGGTTAAGAAATGGTGTAATTACATCAATTGTTCGATACAAAATCAAATTTGTACATAAATGAAGTTTAGTAAAGGAGACGTAGTACGCCGAGTATTGCCTAGTGGCACAATGGTAGGTGGTTTAATGGTTGTAACATGTTACACTGGCGGCAAATTCGTAGCTGTCAGAGACATATCAACTGGAAAAAACTATGTAAATAGGTCAGAATGCCTGAGAAAAGAAGGAAAGACAACAAAGATTATGATTAGTGAAGATGATATGAATAAAATCAACGCAACGAAAGGTGTTGGTGCATTCTATCATAGCGTATCACCTGTATATGATAAGCTATATGCTAATCCATCAAGATTTGTATGTTTTATACTAGCTTACACCAAGGGTGAGACCATACATAGAGTATATCAACTTGGAAAAATATCTAGAGTATTACGAAAGGTTGATGAAATTCGTAAAGGATACGAAATGGTTCCAGTTAAGCAACCAATGTACAAGCTTCAATTAATAGGTGAGCTATGAGTAAAAAACTTAGTCCTGGCAGAATCTACAAAATAAATGGCATTGTTGTTAGGGCTAAACGTCAATACAATTGCAATGGGTGTATCTTTAACAATCCTTTCTCTTGTCCAAAAGTAAACGATTCAAAGGATTTGAACGAAGAATCACCATCATGTATTGAAGACGGAATAATTTTTATTAGTCCTTAATTATGGCAAAACGTAGAAAAAACGGACAAATGTCTGACGAAGAATTAGAAGTTAGACGCCATCACTCATCATTGCGTAGACTTAAAGCGCATTGTAGTGATGAAAACGTAGAGTTAAAAGATTATAAATCTGCAAATCCTTATGATATGTGTGTATTATCATTAAGTGATGTAGATTTGGGATCAAGAAAGAGTTATTTAACAACAGATAACGATTCATGGTTTGTCAGTGAAGACGATTATGAAGAGGTATCACAAATAGCATTATACCTATGAGAAAAGAATATGAAGAGCTATTTGTATCAATAGCATTAATAATTATTTCGGCATTCCCTCTTTTTGACTTATTATCAAACATAACAAATATAACTAACATAAGCGATTTTTCGTTGATAGTAGTAATTGTTATGTTGATAATAATCTTGATCTCCAGTATTATGTATTTTATATCATATTGGACGGAAAAATTTAATTAAGTTGCATTTCAAGGGGGCGGTTTATACCGTCCCCGAGATTTATTAGGTTAGAGGCCTACATAACAGTTCAAGTCTGTATAAAATCACAAATGGGTACCAAACAACTCCCTATAACTCTATTAAATAGCGTAATTACTTTAAAATTAATCATTTGAGTTAGAAAGAAAAAGAACGTTAGATAGTAGGAGACAATGGAATGGTTTAAATATAACCAGTGAAAATTGCCCATATTTGGACTTGTAGCTCAGTTGGTTAGAGCAACAGACTCATAATCTGGAGGTCCTAGGT
>ERZ827088.164-NODE-164-length-98729-cov-38.258254_pt1 | contig 98729 bp, 81 predicted proteins | sample MGYA00519922_ERZ827088 | MGnify/ENA primary metagenome ERZ827088 (study PRJEB31778, sample SAMEA3449254) | human gut metagenome | biome: human gut; feature: human-associated habitat; material: faeces | place: United Kingdom | collected 2010/2012 ... | reverse complement strand
AACCGAACTGGGAAGGCTTCCAGGATTATCTGAAGGGTGAAGTTCGTTTCGCATCTGTAATGAAACAGTATCCGGCAGAAGCTGCCGACCTGTTCGCTGCTTGCGAAGACATGGCTAAGAAACGTTACGCTTCTTACAAGCGTATGGCTGCCATGGACTGGTCTAACGAAGAATAATCCATTCCTCGCATAAACTTAGAAGAGGACATTCCAAACGGGGTGTCCTCTTTTTTATTTGCCCGGGAATCCCTATCTTTGGCCCGAAAAAACGAAACATAACCCTTAATCCCTACCACATGAAATACTTGATTGTATCCGATATACACGGAGTGCTTTCCACGCTGGAACAAGTGCTGGACTTTTATCAGAAGAACCGATGTGACATGCTTTGCATCCTGGGCGATGTCCTCAATTACGGTCCCCGTCACGAAGTACCCGAAGGAATCAACGCGAAAGGGGTTGCCCAACGCCTGAACGGCATGGCCGACCAGATAGTGGCCGTCCGCGGAAATTGCGACTCGGAAGTAGACCAGATGATGCTGGATTTCCCGGTCCTGTCCGATTACCTGCAACTGGTAGACAACGGGAAACGGCTCTTTCTGACCCATGGACACATCTATAACGAACAGCATTTCCCGAAAGGCCATCACGATTTCTTCTTCTACGGACACACCCATCTCTGGAAACTGGAACAGACGGAGCAGACCGTGGTCTGCAATACGGGTTCCATCACGTTGCCCAAAGGAGGAAACGAACCGACCTTTGCCGTCTACGAAGACGGAAGTGTAACCGTCTACCGGCTGGACGGGACTCCCCTCAAACACCTGAGCCAGTCTTTCTGAAGCCCCAGATGCAGAAAATCCCTCCCGCTACTTCCATGCAGCAGGAGGGATTTCCGTTCATGTTCCGTTCCCGGTCAGGATACACCCGGAATCACAACTGATAGAATTTCTCCATCATCTCTTTCTTGTATTTCTTTGAAATCATTAATTCCTCGCCGAGATTGAAAGGCGGATACATGATACACTGGTTCTCTTTCACCATCACCAGATAGTTCATATTGATAATATAAGACTGATGAATCTGGACGAAGGAATTGTCGAACTCGCAGAGCTGATCGGCGGTAGTATTCCGTTTGAGCGGCAGGAACGAGCCGTTGGACAAGGCTACTTCCCAGATTTTCCGCGAAGAGACGTAACGGAAATAACCGATTTCAGACGGACGCACAAAACGCAAGTCTCCGGTCGGAGTGAACAGCATGAAAGGTTTGTCTTCATCCAATACCATCCGTGGTGCGGACACTTCACTTGTGTCGCCCTCATCCAGCAACAGACGTTTCATCACTACTTCCATCTCATTGACATCAATCGGTTTCAACAAAAAATCGAAAGCCCTACTACGCAACGCATCTATCAGGTATTTATTGTAAGCCGTATAGAATACAATCTTCATCTGCCAGTCAACGGTTCCCCTCAAACGGGTGGCCACATCCATCCCCATCATATCGGGAAGTTCCACATCCAGGAACAACAGCTCCGGTTTTGCCTTCTGAACCAGCTTGAGACCGGCAGCACCTGTTCGGGCCACTCCCACGACTGACACCCCCTCGTATTTCTTGAGCAGAAAACAAAGGTTGTCTATTGCACTTTCTTCGTCATCGATGATGACAACTTTCATCTTGGTTTCCATAGCTGTTATCTAAGTTGATAAGAATAATTCAACGGAATTGTAAAGCGGATTCTACATCCTTGTTCCCCATTCTCCAGCGATACATTCTCCACGGTCAGCACAATCGGCTGCTTGTTGCAGGCATTCAGCATCTGAATGGTTTGTGTGATTACCTTCAATCCAGTGCCTGTCCCTTTGAAAGCGCTGTTCCGCCGGTAGCCTCCTCCATTGTCACAGACAATCACTTCCAGCTCATTGTTCTTCATCGCCTTCACTTCCACCCATAGTTTCTTTGCCCCTTCCTTGGCCCGCAAGGCATGCTTGATGGCGTTCTCCACCGGAATCTGAATCAGCATGGAAGGAATCCGGACATGAGGCAGGGAAAGGGCATCGTCTATCCGCCGGATGTACTCGAACTGCTCCATCCCCTCGCTCTCAAGGGCTACATAGGTATCGACAAAATCAAGTTCTTCGGCCAACGAGACCGCTTCCTTATCGGTCAGTTCCAGGTTCCAACGAATCAGTTTGGCCAGGTTCATCAGCTTGTTATGCTGGGCAACACCTTGTGTACTTGCCAGTTCCCGGTTCAGCACATTGAAGATGAAATGAGGGGAAATCCGGTTACGGGCGTTCTCCAGACGAAGCGCCGCTATCGCACGTTGCAGGTTCCACTGCTCACGGTCGCTCTTCCGCTTCCTGTAAATCACCACCAGGGCAGATACGGCCAATACCAGCAACAGCCCCGAAGCCAAGCCATAGGTTACCTGATGCAGGCGGAGCACTTCATTCTCCTGTTGTTGTATCAGCAGCTCCTTCTTCATCAAGGTACTGTCCTGCTTATACTTCAAAGCGATTTCTTCGGCCCGCATCCGGATACGTTCACTCCGGATGGAGTCATCTATCTTCTCGTTCTCTGCCTGATACCGGTAAGCGGTCCGGAAATCTCCCTTTTCGGCAAAATAATGTTCCAGGTAGCGGTTCCGGATGTGCAGCATGTTAGGTTCGATGTATTCCGGAACAACGGCTTGCTTCAGGTATCGGGTAGCCAAGTCCACCTTTCCCTGCTTCAGGGCCAGTTCAATCAGTTGGGTATCGATATAATAAAGAGCCGATACATTTCCGGTGCGATGGAAATAATCGTAACAGAGTTTCAGATAATAGGTAGCCGAATCTGTCTGATTCATCAGCATGAACACCTCACCCAGATTGACCATGGTCAGGTTCCGTTCGAACTCCAACTCCGGATATTGTGACACCAACGCCAGCGAACGTCTGAAGTAAGTGAGAGCGGTCTGATAATCATCACGGAAATAATAAGAATTTCCGCGGTTATTCAGGTAGATATGCTTTTCGTAAGGACGCATCCGGTCAAAATACTGGTACGCCAGGTCGTAATAGTAATCACAATCCTTGAAATTCCGGAGTTCCATCTCCACCTGGGCCAACCCATAATAAGCCGGGAAGCGGGTATAGTCGGGCAACCGGAGTGAATCCATCACCGACAAGCTGCGCCTGTACCAGAAAGCCCCCCAGTCGTAACGGCCGTCACGCACATACGCGTCGGCCAGGTTCAGGCAGATATCCGGCATAATCCGGGCATTCCCCGATTTCTGCACGTAATAGTAGGATTTCTCGAAAGCCCAAATCATGGAATCTATCTGCGCTTTCCGCCCGTAGATGTTTCCCCGCATGTTAAAGAAGTCCGCCCAGATAGAGAAGACCCGCTTATCCTCCGCAAACCGGTTTCCGAAACGCTCCACCTGCTTCAGCATCACGATGGAAGTGTCAAAGCGGCCTTCATAAAAGGCTATCTTCGATTTCAACAACAAGCAGCGGTAATACCAGAAGCTGTCGGTAGTAACCTGCAGCATGCTGTCTACCTTCCGTACAACGTCCCTGGAAGTATCGCCCATCGACGCGGACAAATCGAACAGAAAGGAATCCATGTCTTCTTCCGGCCTGTTCGTCTGAATCCGGTTGCAGGAAAAGATGCCACCCAAACACCCTCCCATCACACACATCGCAACAATATATAGTAATGCCTTTAGCTTCATTCTTCATTTGATTATCCTACAAAAGTAAACAAGTAGAAAATAGAAACAAAAAATATTTAATCTTTTGTTAACCAACTAGAAAAAAGTTTTACCTTTGGACTAATGAAATTTTAAACAACAACTATCATGAAAACATTGTCGAATGATAAAATCACGCTACAGATTTCTGAATCAGGAGCTGAATTGACCAGCATTGTAGCCAATGGAAACGAATACTTGTGGCAGGCCGACCCGAAATTCTGGCAACGCCACTCGCCGGTATTATTCCCTATCGTAGGAAGAGTCTGGAACAACCATTATACCCACAAAGGAAAAACCTACGAACTGGGACAACACGGATTTGCCCGCGACATGGATTTCCAGCTGAGCTATGAAGAAGAAAACGCCGTAGTCTACTCCCTGGAAAGCAACGAAGAGACACTGGCCAAATATCCTTTCCCGTTCGTTCTGGAAATCGGCTATCGGTTAAAGGAGAACCACATTGAAGTCATCTGGAACGTACAGAATACAGGGGAAAAGGAAATGCATTTCCAGATTGGTGCCCATCCGGCATTCTATTACAGAGACTTCAATGTATTGGACGAAGTACATGCCTATGTCGGCATAGGTCCCGACGCGAAAGGACTGCAATACATCAGCCCGGTGGAAAAAGGATGCGTATCTCCGGCCCGGCATACCCTCAGCACCCAGGACGGCCTGATGGAGATAGGACGTGAGACCTTCGCCTGCGACACTTACATCTTCGATAACAGCCAGGTGAACCATCTGGTACTCTGCGACAAGGATAAGAAACCTTACCTGAGCATGCAGTTCTCCACACCGCTGGTGGCTATCTGGTCGCCCAGCGCCGTGCACCCGGATGTTCCGTTCATCTGCCTGGAGCCCTGGTACGGACGATGCGACCAGGTAGGCTATGACGGCGAATTCAAAGACCGGGAATGGATGCAACACCTGAAACCGGGCAAGAGCTTTACCGGCGGATATACCATCACCCTGGAAGATATCTGATGATAGAGAATCATTCCGAAAAATACAGCGGACGAAGATTCCGGAAGTTTCAAATCTACCGGGTCTTCGTCCGCGCTTTTTGGAAAGCAAGAAGAAAGGCATGGCAGTTTCACAACTACCATGCCTGAAATGAGAAAGTTTATGTTTGTAAAAATGAGTGCTTCTTCTGAGTCGTTAGAAAATCACACCCAAGCGGAAACCCAAGTTATGTAAACCTTTTATCTCGCCTGTAAGTGTCTGTACATGATTGGTGGCATAGCTGTAGTAACCGGCTATGTGAAGTCCCCAATGCTGTCCGGTAGGATGGATGCGTACACCGAATTCCGGAGAAACGTAATAGCCCCAGCTGTCATGCTGTACACCGCCCGTACCGAAATAAGTGGTATACTGGGCATACATGGCACCTGTCTTCACGCCCAGGTAAGGTTTGGCTATCGAATTGTTCACCAACGGAAAAGCGGCAGAAAGACCGAAAGGAAGCTGGAAAGCCGAACGCTGCTGGTCGGTAGTCAGGGCCTCGGTCGAAGAGAGCGACAGGGTTTCGCGGCCTACGTATTTATGGTTGGTATGATAGGACATGAAGCCGCCCAGCCCTACGTTCGGATGTACATCGTACAGCACCTCGAAGTTCATACCCCAACCGCTCATCTTTTCGGTGAAATCGTTTGACAACGGAGAGTTCACCTGCCAGTCTACTATCGCATGGAATTTATTCATATCCACCTGAGCCGAGCTCTGTGTTACACCGGCAACCAACAAGCCTACCGCTACAGCAGCTTGTCTGAATAATCTATTCAATTTTTTCATGACTGTTACTTCTTATTAGTTATTTGCACTGATATAAGATGACTGCTCGAAAGCCTGGTCTACCGCATCGAGCAACAAATCGAGGTTATAATCGCAGTTTCCGTACTTGTATCCGGAAGCATTGGCGTACCAGATTACCGGTAGCTTGTTGGACGATTGAAGGCTGCTGGTCGGGTTAGTCAGGTTTAGCAGCTCCATCACCAGAGCATTCGTGTTGTACGAATACGTCAACGGGTACGGATAATACCAGCCACCCCAGTAGCTACCCCAGTAGGCACAGTTCCACCAGTTGCCCGGATAGTTTCCGGTAATCACTTCGGTCTGTTGCGCCAGGTAAGAAACCTGTACACCCAAGTCGGCATCCGACTTGAACTGAGGGTCTGTGATACGTACGTATCCACGCTCGTTCAGGTTGTTGGCCACTTCCTGGATGATAGCCTGGGCATTTTCGTCACTCCAGTACGTCTTGTTTTTCGAAGAGTTCAGCAGCAGGATACTGTCCGGCAGGTAATAAGTCTGGAACGAATCGAATGCGGCATTCTTGTCATAGTCCGTATAGACCACGAGTTGGGAACTCAAGTCATCCAGATTGGGGTCCTTTTCACAAGACACCATACCCAGTGCCAAGCATAGAAGAAAAAACAGTTTTTTCATAATCGAATTACTTTTAAGATATAGTTTAGAATGTTGAACCTTGGAAAACCGTACTCTGAGAAGAAGGAACCAATTGTCCGTTCAGAGTCAGCTGATTGGAGTTGAAGTTCGGATTTACGGTAACCGAAGCCTGATTGCTTCCGCTATAGAGCGTAATGTTTACGGCAGCCGATATGGCAGCACCTATCACATTCATCGCCACATAGACATTGCCCGACTTGTCTGTCGTCACCTGATAACCGGATACGGAACCCTGCACCGTAATGCCTCCCAAGCCGTTCGGACCGGCGGCTGGAATATTGAAGGCAATCTGGACAACCGCCTGGTCATCGTTTACAGACACGAAATTGGTATTGGAAGATACAAAGGCTGTCTGCCCGTACTTGAAGACAACCTGATTGGCCTCCAGCGTAAAGGCCTTGTTGTTGATAGCCTGAAAAGCCTGGCTGAACAGCAGGCTGTCCTGACGCTCTTCCTGTGCCCTGCGCTCCTCACGCCGCTGCTCACGCAACAATTTCTTCTGATCCTGTTGATCCTGGGCATGGATGTGCCCGAGAGCCACCCATAGAGCTAACACCACAAATGATACAATTTTTTTCATAATCTAAAAATTTAGTTTAGTTTCGTACTATAAACAAACCGAATTGGCGTTTTACTTAAGAGATACCTAATAAAAAAGACTAATAGATGTTATTCCTATCGATTATTTCCGTATATTTAAGGGGAAAAATTGATAGAAATCTTAAATCGCCCTGTATTATGAACAACGTGACCGATATTACCATCTTGATTGCAGTCATTGCATTGGCCTTATGGCCCATTACCCTGTTTGCACTACGGATTATCCATGAACGGAAGAAGAAACTGGAACACATCGAACGGATGAGCCGCAACGAACTGGATGACATCTCCACCCAGGACCTGGTCATCAGCACCCTGAAGAAAATAGGTTGCCAGCCTTCCATCAATCAGGAAGGGAACGTCACCTTCAAGTATCAGGGAGACGATTTCTACATCGCCGCCGAAGAGGACAGCCGCTTCATCATGATCTGGAACCCGTGGTGGGGCTCCATCTCGGCCGACAACGAAGCCTTCCCGTATCTGAAGGAATTCATCAACCTGGTGAACGTGAACTCGCTGGTCACTACCGTGTACATGGCCGACGAGGACGAGAAGACCGTCGGTATCCATTCCCGTTGCCATACCTATTTCTCCCCCAACGAAGGCGAACTGGAGGAACACCTGAAACTATTGCTCGATTCCTTCTTCGACACCCACAATGCCATCAAGGAAAACATGAACCAGCTCGGTTCGGCCGCCGCCGAAGCGGAAGAGAAGAAAGACCGGGTGAAAGTGAAGGGATTCGCGGCGTACAAGGAAAATACCACACCGCTAGAATCGCAAAAGGAATAAAAATCAGCTAATCAACTCATTGTACATCCGTTATTACAAACGGACGTCTTACCTAAAACGAACTCGTATTTACATCAAAACGTCCGTTTGTATTGACTTGAACAAACGGACGTTTTTTACATGGGTATATCCAATCATGCCGTCCGCCACTCCGATATCGTACCCGTCTCGGAAGAGAACACCGCACCTATCTTATAGAGCTTACGTCTGTCGGACGCGTATTCAAGGGCATAACCCTTCTCCTCAATCTGACGGAGTGCCTCCTCCGCGCTTCCGTCGAGCTTGAACTCGAAGATGTACACATATTCCGGAGTCTCCACGATGCAGTCCACCCGCCCGCGGCTCTGGACCTTCTCCGCATACACCGCATACACACTGATGAGGCGCATAATCAGGTAGAACGTGTAGTGGAAATAGCGTTCACGTTCACGCTCGTTCTCCTTGCGGCGCATCGTGTACGGGATGCTGGCCAGGAAAGAGGTAAGGCCTGCGCGGAAGTCATCAAGCCGACCCTCCTCCAGCTGGAAGGCGGCATCCTTCGTCCAGGAATACACGCTCTCACTCCCCTTGAAATACTTGGTGGCAACCAGTGAAAGGAAACCGTCCTTCACCTCATTGTTCGGATAGTCAAGCAGGAACAGGTTACGGCGCAGATCAAAATCCTTTATTGTCAGATAACCGCTCTGATAGATCATCGGCAGAGGCTGCTCCACATCGGCCTTGTAGTCGATGAACTCCTTGGGAGCATAATACTTGCCCGTTATCTCGTCCATATTCTCGTCAGTATGCGAAAGTAGACGGATCAGATAAGTCGGCTTACCGCTCTTGAACCAGTAGTCACTGATTCGTTGCGCGTCAAAGGCATTCAGAAGGCTGAACGGGTTATAGACATCGGTCATGAAATCGCTGAAATGATAGCCGTCATACTGGGCCTTAAGCATCGCACGCATCTCGTCGTAAGAGCACCGGTATACTTTGGACATCGACTCTATCGGATCACGGAAAGTAGCGTCAAGCTCCTCCTGGGAGATGCCGCAGAGTGTCTCGTACTTGCCGTGCATACTGATATCCTTAGGCTGGTTGAAACCGCTGAACACGCTCACCTGAGAGAACTTGGTCACACCCGTCAGGAACACGAACTGAAGATGCTCGTCGGCACTCTTGAACACCGAATAGAAACCCTTGAGGATATTCCGGTGCTCCTCTTCCAGGTTCTTGTTCACGTCAAGCACATCCAATATCGGCTTGTCATATTCGTCGACAAGAACTACGGCGCGACGGCCGCTCTGTTCATGAGCCGCTCGAAGCACCTTGACAAAGCGGTTCCCGATGTCCGAACCGATTTCACCTGAATCCAGTGAATATATTTTTTCCCAATCGGAAACATAACTTCTTATGCGGTTTTCCAGCATCCCCTGTCTGGTATAATCAGAACCGTTGAAATCCATGTGGAATACTGGATAGACCTTCCACTCCTTCTCCAAGGCCTCTATCTTCAACCCCTTGAAAAGCTCTTTACGGCCCAGGAAATAGTTCTTCAACGTGGACACAAGAAGGCTCTTGCCGAAACGGCGCGGACGGCTCAGGAAATAGATTGCCCCCTCCTTTGCCAGGGAGTACACCATGTCCGTCTTGTCGACATACACGTAACCGTCCTCTATCAGCCGGTCGAAACTCTGGATTCCTATCGGATACTTCATATAGAAAATCATTATAGACTATCACCACCAAAGATACGAAATGGCGACAGTATAGACAAATGAAAAACGGATTTTTCTCTTCCAACGGGACAGTCAGGACATCCAGCGGAAAAAGGCCACTTCACCCTTTCAGTAAAGTAGCCTCCCTAAAAACGGTTCTCCGATTCTAAAACAGCATGGCTGTTTATTCTTTCCGCATACTGAACTCGCAACCGCAATACTGCTGGTTATAGAAATCATATTCCTTGATGATGGCGATGCGGCGTTCGCTCAAGCCACCTTTCCGCCAGTTCTGGTCCCACCAGGTCACATCGGGGAAAGCCTCGACGGCGAAACGTCCGGCCTCGTTGATCTGGTCCAGACTCTTCCAGCGTGAAGAAGCCAGGGTCGTGGTGATGACCGTAAAGCCGTGTTCGTGGGCATAACGGGCGGTATCGCGCAGACGGAGTTTGAAACATTTCAGGCAACGCCCTCCCCGTTCGGGTTCCTGCTCCAGTCCCTGCACCGCACATCGCCACGCTTCGTGGTCGTAATCGGCATCCACGATGTCCAGCCCCAACGAGGTGGCATAACGCGTACACTCGTCCTTACGGATCAGGTACTCTTCCAGCGGATAAATGTTCGGGTTGCAATAATAGATGGTGGGACGGATGCCGTGCTGCATCAGACATTCGATGATGGCCGACGAACAGGGGGCACAACAGGTATGCAGCAGCACCTTATCGGCACCGCCCGGCACTTCCAGTTCAAACTTCTTCTTTTTCATCACGCTTCCTCTCCTTCGCTGAACAAAGGTACCAGCAAATCCGGTACACGCACGCCTTTCCGCTTGATGTCTTCCAGGCAATTCCGACCCTTTTCGCTGAGTACAAAATACATCTGCCGCTTGTCCTGTTCGCCCAGGCTACGGATAACCAGTTCCTTCGCCTCGATGGAACGGAGCACCTTCGAGGCATGCGAAGGAGTCATCCCTGTCCGTTCGACGATGACGCTGGCCGTCACCGTCTCCTGTCCGATGCTGCACAACGCCATCGCCTCGTTCAGTGTCACCTGGTAATTGGCTATCAGGTCGGCTTCCAAATCAGAGAGAGCCTTGAACAGCTCTCTCATCCTGCATATACATTGAATTTTTTCCATAATCAAATAAAGAGATTCACGTTGGCCTCTTCGGCACGGCTCATGTAGGTGGCTACACCGCCTACGGTGACTTCATCCAGCAACTCTTCTTTCTTGATGCCCATGACGTCCATCGACATCTGACAGGCGATGAATTCCACACCGTTGTCCAGGGCTTGCTGACGCAAGGATTCCAACGAATCCACGCCTTTGCGTTTCATGAGGTAACGCATCATCTTGCTGCCGATGCCGCCCATGTTCATTTTCGAGAGCTTCAGCTTCAACGAGCTGGAAGGAAGCATCTTGCCGAACATCCAACCGAAGAAGTCCTTCTCCACCTTCGGCTTCTGTACCTTCTTGATGGCGTTCAGTCCCCAGAACGTGAAAAAGACAGTCACCTTCTGTCCGGTAGCCGCCGCGCCGTTTGCCAGCACAAAAGTAGCCAAAGTTTTGTCAAGGTCATCACTGAAAAGGATGAAAGTTTTTCCTTTCTCTACGGGAGCCTGCTGATGGGCCGCTACCGAACAGGCGGTAGCCTTCTCTATTTCAACCCGATAGACTCCGTTTTCCGAACGGCTTCCTATCCAGCGGTGTCCGGTTGTCCGGCACCAGGCTTCCGCGTCGCGGGGGAATCCGGCATCGGTCGCCCGGATTTCCAGGTGCTCGCCGGCCTGTAGTTCCTCCATGCTCTTCTTCAGCTTCAGGATAGGACCCGGACACTGGATTCCGCAAGCGTCCACCTTCACTACCCGGGCAGCCACCGGCTCTTCGCAGGTACAGGTTTCTTTTCGGGGAACAGGCGCGCACGACCAGCCCGAAGAAACAACCGGCTTGACGGCCGACAGATACGTTTTCAGTCCGCCGATGAGGTTGCGTACATCGGCATATCCGTTCGCTTTCAGGATGTTCGAAGCCAGATAGCCCCTCAATCCTACTCCACAGAACAGGAAGACCGGCTTGTCCTTCGGAATCTCGCTCATGCGTTCACGCATATCGTCCAGCGGAATATTGACCGCTCCTTCGAGGCTACCCAGGGCAAACTCATCCGGCGTACGGACATCCACCAGAGTCACTTCCGACAAATCCGCCTCCCGGAGTTCCCGCCAATAGAGCGGAGTCATCTTGCCGCTCAGGATATTACCGGCTACATATCCGGTAATGGCTACCGGGTCCTTGGCCGAAGCGAACGGAGGCGCGTATGCATGCTCCAGCTCCATCAAATCGTATACGGAACCTCCCCGCTTGATGGTCAGGGCGTATTCGTCGATACGCTTGTCTATCCCCTTGTACCCCACAATCTGGGCTCCGTAGAGCTTGCCGTCCTTGGGCGAGAAAGTAATCTTGATGTCCATCTGTAAGGCACCGGGATAATATCCGGCATGCGAACCGGCATGAATCGTCGCCGAGAGGTATGGGATTTCCATCTGTTTCAAGCGCTTGGCGGGGAGTCCCGTAGCGGCTACCGTCAAATCGAAGACCTTGGCGATGGATGTGCCGATGGCTCCTTCGTACCTCACCTTGTTCCCGAAGACCAGGTTATCGGCCACGATGCGTCCCTGCCGGTTGGCTGGACCGGCCAGATAATTCAGCCACGGTTTGCCCGTCAACGGATGCGGATATTCGATGGCATCGCCTACGGCGTAGATGGAGGCGTCGGAAGTCTGAAGGTATTCGTTCACCTTGATTCCCCGCATCTCGCCCAACTCGATTCCGGCTTCTACGGCCAGTTTCGTTTCCGGACGCACGCCGATGGAAAGAATCACCAGGTCCGCTTCCAGACGGATATCGGACTGGAACTTCACGGTCACCCCTTCTGCCGACGGTTCAAAAGCCTCCACACCCTGCTTCAGGTAGAGTTTTACCCCCTTCTGCAACAGGTGTTCGTGCACCAGCGCCGCCATGGAGAAATCAATCGGCCCCATCACCTGGTCGGCCATTTCTACCACCGCCACCTCGGCTCCGGCATGATGCAGGTTCTCGGCCATCTCCAGACCGATGAAACCGCCTCCTACGATGACGGCCCGACGTACGGTATGGCTGTTCAGGTATTGCTTGATACGGTCTGTATCGTAGACGTTGCGCAGGGTAAAGATAGCCGGGAGGTCGATACCGGGCAAGGGAGGACGCACCGGCGAAGCTCCCGGAGAGAGCAACAGCTTGTCGTAAGACTCACGGTACTCTTTCCCGTCGGCGGTACGGACACTCACTTCCTTCTTCGCACGGTCGATGGCTATCACTTCCGAACGGGTACGCACATCGATGTTGAACCGACGGCCGAACACCTCCGGCGTCTGTACGAACAACCGCTCACGGTCTTCTATCACACCGCCTATATAATAAGGTAGGCCACAATTGGCATACGAAATGTATTCTCCCCGCTCAAAAAGAACGATGCTTGCTTCTTCTGTATTTCTACGGATACGGGCAGCAGCCGTTGCACCTCCGGCTACTCCACCTATTACGACATATTTCATCACACTAAAGTTGTTTTAAATTATTTCTACTGGAAAATTTTTACAAAGGAATTATTTTATTTCCTTATAACAAAATTTCCAGTGGAAAATTTCTTCCCTTTAGTGCTTTTTAAGGAATTGGCCGCTCTTTTGCCCTCAGGCGGTCACGGCCGTACCGGCATCGAACAGGCGTTTCAGGTTTCCGGCCTCGCCTACCACCCAAAGCACATCGTCCTTCAGCAACGATGCCTGTACATCCGGCGTATGCAGGTTGCCGTCATGACCGGACTCCACGCCCACTACCAGGCAATGGTACACATTCCGGATGCCGCAATCGATGATTGATCGGCCGACAAACGGAGAATCTGCCGTCAAGGCGAATTGTTTCAGATACATTTCCCGCTTCTCGAAATCCTCTTCCTCGCGTCCGTCGGAAACCTTATCTGCCTGGGCCGCGAATTCAGCCAGTTGCTCGTCGGTACCGATTACCTGCAAGGTATCTCCCGGATAAATCCGGTTGTCGCCACCCGGAATATTGATGCGGTGGGCTCCGCGGATAATGGAGGCCACGTAGACTCCGTATTTCCGGCTGAAATCCAGTTCGCGCAAGGTACAACCGGACCACAACGATTCGGCGGCTACCACCAAATCCGACAAGTGCAAGTCACGGTCGAGCAGGTTGCCGGCATATTCCGGCTGCTTTTCGCCCAGATATTCCTTGTGCATGTCCTTCGAACGCAGATTCTGCACGAAGGTACGTTCCAGCGCAATGGATTGCTTCTTCAGGAAACGGGAGAATATCATGAAGATAATCAGCAACAAGGCGATACCGACTCCCAGAGCGGCCGAGGCACGGAACAGGTAATTGATGAGGTACATGATGAACATGCTCGCTATCACGACACGGAGCAGAATCAGCGAGATGAGCGGGGCGTGGTTGAAACGGCTGTCCGCCCACAATGCCTTGAACTCGATGGAGCGGTTCTTCTTCATAATCAGCGCGCGCAGGAACGGGGCAAGCAGCAGGGTAGTCATCACCGCGCCGATAATCCGTCCCCACAGGTCTCCCATGGCCGCCTTCAGCAACGGAAGGATGAAATGCAGGGAAAAGGCGGTCACCGCAATGGAAAGCACCACATAGATTACAATGATACGGACAATGGCCACCAGCAGCTTCCGCCAATAGTTGGTTACGTTGGCGTTCTGAGCGCCGGAAGAGGAAGTATAGCGGGTTATCAGATTCTTCCAGCGAACCGGAAGAAGCCGGTCCACCAGCTGATAGGCCGGTCCCGACAGACGAATCATATAAGGTGTCAGGAACGTCGTGATGACGGATACGGCCACCACAACGGGATAAAGGAAGTCGCTGGTCACCTTCAGGCTGACTCCCAACGAGGCGATGATGAAAGCGAACTCACCGATTTGGGTCAGACTGAACCCGCATTGCATGGCAATCTTCAGCGGCTGACCGGAAAGCAGCACACCTCCGGTTCCCAGAATGGTCTGTCCCAGCAGGATGGCTATCACAATGGCCACAATAGGCCCCCAATACTTGACAATCATGGCCGGGTCTACCATCATACCGACCGATACGAAGAAGATGGCTCCGAACAGGTCCTTCACCGGATTCACCAGTTTCTCGATACGCTCCGAATCGATGGTTTCCGAAAGAATGGACCCCATAATGAACGCGCCGAAAGCCGGCGAGAAACCTACCTGGGCCGCCAGCACCACCATCCCGAAACAGAAGGCCAACGAAACGATGAGCAATGTCTCGTCACTCATCATCTTCCGCACCCGTTTCAGGAACAGCGGAATGAGGTAAATGCCTACCACAAACCACAATACCAGGAAGAATATCAGCTTCAGGATGCTGGAAATCATCTCTTCGCTCTCGAAATTCTGGCTCACCGCTATGGTAGACAGCATCACCATCAGGACAATGGCCAGAATATCCTCCAGTATCAGAATACTGAGGACAAGCCCCGCAAAGCGTTGCTGCCGGAGCCCCATGTCATCGAAGGCCTTGTAGATGATGGTAGTGGAAGACATGGCCAGCATACCGCCCAGGTAGAGACAGTCCATCTGTTTCCACCCGAAACACCAGCCCACGAAAACGCCCACCACAATCATGCTGAGAATGATGGCACAGGCCGAAATCACCGCCGACCCGCCTACCTTCATCAGTTTCTTGAAGCTGAACTCCAACCCCAGGGCAAACAACAGGAAGATGACACCGATGTCCGACCAGATCTGGATATTGGAGGTATCGGTGACCGACGGAGTAATCTCAAAATGAGGGCTGGCCATGAAACCGGCAACGATATACCCCAACACCAACGGTTGCTTCAGTTTCTTGAAGATGAGTGTCATAACACCGGCACAAATCAGAATCAGTGCCAAATCACTGATAAGCGGAGCTAAATGTGACATTTTTCCTTGTGTTTGAATTACCGTGCAAAAGTAAAACAATAATATAACATGTGCGACGGATTATCAGAAAAAAGGTACACCAATCTTTTCGCTGATACAAGGAATAAGAGAACCGGTCGGCAAATCTGATAATTGTAAGTATTGTAATATGCTCGAAAGAACCCGTAGGGACGCACGGCCCGTGCGTCCGGAATACCGTTTGACATATCCACGAACTTTAAGACTACCCCAACGAATCGGAATATTCAATATATCTTCATCGGTCGAAGAAGAAAAGGGCGCACGTCCTGTGCGCCCCTGTATGGCTTGCCCGTCATGCACCCACGACGAACCGTTTATTTGCGGAACGGCGGTTTCACCACCTGGGCCTTCAACCGGCGTCCCCGGTTATCCAGGTAGATTTCCGTTCCGGGCTTGGAGAAATCAACGGCCACATATCCCATTCCGATACCGATTTTACGGACAGGCGACATGGTTCCGGAAGTCACATGCCCGATGACCTTTCCTTCCGCATCGGTCAAGGAATAGCCGTGACGCGGGATTCCCCGGTCTATCATCTCGAAACCGACCAGCTTGCGGGTGACTCCTTCGGCCTTCTGTTTTTCCAGGGCAGCCCGGTTGGTGAAGTTCTTCCCCTCCACGAATTTGGTAATCCATCCCAGTCCGGCCTCCAGCGGCGAAGTCGTATCGTCGATGTCGTTTCCATACAGGCAGAATCCCATTTCCAGACGGAGGGTATCACGGGCACCCAGACCGACAGGCTTGATACCGAATTCCGCTCCGGCTTCGAAAATGGCGTCCCATATCTTCAAGGCATCCTGCGGATAGAAATACAATTCGAAACCACCCGCACCTGTATACCCTGTATTCGAAATGATGACCTCCGGAATACCGGCAAATTCACCTACCTGGAAAGCATAATAAGGTATCTCGGAAAGGTTGACCGGAGTCAGCTTCTGCAAGGTAGCCAGAGCCTTGGGTCCCTGAATGGCCAACTGACCGATATGGTCGGATGAGTTTTCCAGTTCAGCGCCCACCTGATTGTGGGAAACGCACCAGTTCCAGTCCTTTTCGATGTTGGCGGCATTCACTACCAGCATGTATTTGTCCTGTCCGTAATCATAGACCAGCAAATCGTCAACGATACCGCCCGTTTCATTCGGGAAACAGGTATACTGTACTTTACCGGGCACCAGCACGGCCGCGTTGTTGGAAGTCACCTGCTGGATGAATTCGAGGGCATGGGGACCTTTTACCCAGAATTCTCCCATGTGGGAGACATCGAAGACACCGACCGCATGGCACACCGTCAGGTGTTCATCCAGGATACCGGAGTATTCTATCGGCATGTTATAGCCGGCAAATTCATGCATTTTGGCACCGAGAGCGATATGTTTCTCGGTAAAGGGGGTTGTTTTCATACTTATCAGGTTTAAAGTTCATTTTTCATGATTGCTTTTTTCTTTTGATGTCAAAAAGGAAAAGCTGACAAAGAAAAAACACCGACTTTCGTTTTGAGGCGGCTGCAAAGCGTCCTCCGGCGGAAGCGCAGGATGCCGTTTCTCCGCTGTCTCGCCTCAAAACCAAGGTCAGAATATAATTGATAGCCTTATTACCAATAGCTAGGTTTCCAACTTTTAATTTTTAACTTTAAACTAAAACTCAGCAATACCGTTTGGCGGTCAACTGGGCGATTTTCACCACTACCATCATGGCCTTTTCGATGGAAGGTATCGGAACGAACTCATAGCGTCCGTGGAAGTTCAGTCCGCCGGCAAAGATGTTCGGACAAGGCAGCCCCTTGAACGACAACTGGGCACCGTCCGTACCGCCACGGATAGCCTTCACCTTCGGTTCTACCCCGGCTTCCTGCATGGCGGCAAACGCGATGTCGATGATGTGCATCAACGGTTCCACCTGCTGGCGCATGTTGTAATACTGGTCTTTCAATTCTACGGTCACGATGGCTTCGCCATACTTTTCGTTCATCTGTTCGGCGCATGACAGCATCAGCTGCTTGCGTTCCTCGAATTTCTGGCGGTCGTGGTCACGGATGATGTAAGACAATTGTGTCTGCTCCACTTCACCTTCCATACCGATGAGGTGGAAGAAACCTTCGTATCCTTCGGTAGTGGCCGGAGTTTCGTCGGCCGGAAGCAGGCGTGCATATTCATTGGCCACCAGCAAGGAATTGATCATCTTGTTTTTGGCATATCCCGGATGTACATTGCGTCCTTTCACATGCACCTTGGCCGAAGCTGCGTTGAAGTTCTCGAACTCCAGTTCACCCACTTCACCGCCGTCCATGGTATAGGCCCACTTGGCACCGAACTGTTCTACGTTGAACTTATGGGCACCCAGACCGATTTCTTCATCCGGATTGAAACCGATACGGATTCTTCCGTGCGGAATCTCGGGATGCGCTTTCAGGTAGGCCACGGCACCGATAATTTCGGCGATACCCGCCTTGTCATCGGCTCCCAGCAGGGTATGTCCGTCCGTTACAATCAGATCCTCGCCTACGTGGTCCAGCAATTCCGGGAACTGTTTCGGAGAAAGGACAATCCCTTCTTCGGCACACAACGGAACGTCCTTCCCGTCGTATTTCTCAACAATCCGCGGCTTCACATTCTCACCGCTCATGTCCGGACTGGTATCCATGTGGGCTATGAAACCGATGGTAGGTACTTCCCACTCTACATTGGAAGGCAAGGTGGCAAACAGGTAGCCGTGTTCGTCCAGGGTTATCTCTTCCAGCCCCAAAGCCTCCAGTTCCGTTTTCAGATATTGTGCAAACACCATCTGTTTGGGCGTACTCGGAGTAACCTCTGTCGACTCGTCAGATTGTGTATCAAAACTCACATACTTTAAAAAGCGTTCAATTACTGTCATAATCCTCTTTCTGAATTTAATGATTTCTTACATGTAAAAGTAGCAAAAGGGTTACAAACAGCCAAACAGATTATCATTTTTTCGTATAACAAAAGGTTGATTTACGTTCCCGCCTCGCCAGCCCGGATATAATCCTTGAGGGCCTCCACATATTCCTCGAAGGCTTCCTGCCCCCGGGAGGTGATGCGAAAGGTTGTCCGTTGGTTCCGCCCGGCATTGACACGTTTCATGGTGATATACCCTGCCGTCAGCAACTTATCCAACTGCACGGACAGGTTGCCCGCAGTCGATGCCGTCTTCTCTTTCAAGTACACGAAATCGGCTTCCGCCACCGACATGAGGATGGACATCACGGCCAACCTCAACTGGGAGTGCAACAACGGATTCAGCGGACGGAACATAGGCATACACCCTGTTTTTCATCATTTGACCGAAGTAACCGGATTCTTGATGCGATGTTTCACCTGCCACTGCATGGCACACCCGGCCAACACCAGGCCAATCAGACAAAACAGGATGAAAGAAAGGATTCCATACCCTATTGAACCGTTCATCGAAGTCACATACAGGTAAGCCATGGAACAGCCTCCTATCAGGCAGGAAGACGCGTAACGCAACTTCAACAGTACCTCCAGTATGATGACAAGTCCGACAAACAAAGAGGCAAGATATATCAGAAACACCACGTTGTAATTCCCTTCGTTTGAAAAGAGATAGACTCCCGAGAGCAGAGCCGGAAACAGCCACATATACATCCAAGCCGCATGAAACATCTCATCGAGGAAGGTCTTGACCCGCTTTTCCCGGTACCGGAGAGCTATCAACCAAGCCGATACCGGCATCAGAAACGTAAACCACATCACTTGGGAATCGGCCAAATACCTCCTTGCTACCAGCATGCCGATACAAATCAAGACCAAAGCTACCCCCGTCATCCACAAAATATCGCTGTTTTTACAGCTCAAACGGGCACGGTTTTCGGACATTATCCGGGTTATCAGTTCCAGACTTTCGTTCTGATTCAGTGTTTTTTCTTCCATAGTACGTCTGCTAAAAGTTTACATCATAAACTCCAAGAAGGAAAATAAAAGGAAATTTCTCCTTTGCCCGCCAACATTTCCAAAGGGTACCTGTCCTTCATCCCCCTCTTCGTTTTTTTCGGATGAAAGCCTTCCACTCTTCTTTCCAGCCGCATCCCCGCCATGCGTCTTTCCAAAGAGAAAAATCAGACTTACATCCTGAAAAGCAAGAGGTTATCATCTCCTTTCCAATATGATGCAAATATAATAAAAAAAAGTTTATATTGCAAACTAAAAAGGCAAATCCAATCGTTTCAACTACGACCATTCTGTTCTGAATCTTACAATGAAAAGATAACAGCCTGTTTCTCAGGGCCAAAACCACACATCACTAAAATGTGAAAAATCATCAACAAGTGGAGAATATTTTCTCCTCTCCCCTTACGCATGACAAATGACAAATGACAATTAATGAAAAAGACATTTTCGGAACCCTCCAAAATCTTGATAAAAAAATTATATATTATATATAAAATATAATGATTACAATTCGTAACCTGTAATGATTACAATTCGTAACCTGCAAGACGAGTAAAAACTCAATTTCTACTAATTGTCATTTGTCATGCGTAAGGATTACAAAAAATAATTTTTATTTTTAACATATTTTCACTCGTAAACGACACCTGATTTGGTATTATAGATAACATCCCTTATCTTTGTAATACAAAATTTTTCCGACGGTTTTAAAAACAGCCGGAACAGATTAAAAAATACAGAACGTACCCCCCCGCAAAAAACCTGAACACATGAGCGTTAACCGAACAACTGAACTGACTGACCGACTAAACCCGAAACGAAACATGCACTTCATACCGCCGAAGTTCTGACCCCTCTTCCGGCTGTTCCAACTGTACGCCCTGGCAGAAACCCGCACCTTCCACGGCCGGCAGCGAGCGACATTTCCGGAAAAACATACCCAAGCAACTGGTTTTTAACACTCCAAACAGGAGTAAAGAACGGAAATCTTGAGGGACAACAGAAAAACTTTCGTACCTTTGCAGACGTTTTTAAGGAGATGAATCCTTAACCCATTATGAAACAGACATTCATGAGAAAAATTATTTTATCATTCCTCATGTGTTTAACCGTGCTGGCCGGTTTCTCACAGACTGACAAGACAACACTTGATACGGCTTCTGTCGCCGAACGCCCGCTCACCAAGAAAGAGCTTCACAAGCAGAAAGTTGCCAAGCGTAATTTTCACTACAACATCCTGGGAGGCCCCAGCTATTCGCCGGACTTCGGCGTACTGATAGGCGGTAGTGCCCTGATGACTTTCCGGATGGACCCGAAGGACACCACCATGATGCGTTCGGTAGTACCGGCTTCCATGGCTTTCATGTTTTCGGGAGGGCTGAACGTGGTAGTGAAACCTCAGCTGTTCTTCAGAAACGACAAGTTCCGTATCTTCGGACAATTCACTTACAAGAACACCCAAGAGAACTATTACGGCGTAGGCTATGAGACCAACAAGGACTATGTGCGGAGCGAAACGACCAGCCAGTACCAATACAGCGGCATACAGGTCAATCCCTGGTTCCTGTTCCGTCTGGGTGAAAGCAACTTCTTCTTAGGCCCCCAAGTAGACTTGAACTACGACAAGATGAAAGACGTGGCCGAAGGGATTACCAAAGACCCTTACTACATCGCCGCCGGAGGAACAGAAAACGGCTACAGCAACTTCAGTTCCGGAGTGGGATTCCTGCTGAGCTACGACACCCGGGACATTCCGGCCAACCCGTACAAGGGGCTTTACCTGGATTTCCGCGGGCTGATGTACCAGAAATGGCTGGGCGGTGACAACAACTTCTACAGACTGGAACTGGACTACCGCCAATTCAAGACCGTAGGGAAACGGAAAGTCCTCGCCTGGACCATCCAGAGCAAGAATGTATTCGGAGACAACATCCCGTTGAACAAATACGTCCTGAGCGGAACACCGTTCGACCTGCGCGGCTATTACATGGGACAATACCGCGACAAGACCTCGCACATGGCCCTGGTGGAATACCGGCAGATGTTCAACAACAGCCGTGACACGTGGCTCAAACGGGTTATCTCTCACCTGGGCTACGTAGCATGGGGAGGCGTGGGATTCATGGGTCCCGACCCGGTACACATCGAAGGTGTATTGCCGAATGCCGGTCTCGGTCTGCGCATCGAAGTACAACCCCGTATGAACGTCCGCCTGGACTTCGGCCGGAATTTCATCAACAAGCAGAACCTGTTCTACCTGAATATGACAGAGGCTTTCTGATACACCGACCAGAAAGCCCCTCCCCAATTTATATCTGAAATCCTTTGCCCGGACCAACCCAAGCAAAGGATTTTATTTTGCCTATCAGAAACAGCTGGAACCGTCGAAGCAATGGGTGCAGACCTTGCACTTCGGCAGACCGATGGCCTCGACCAGTGTCTCCAGGGTATTGAACTTCAACGAAGTCAGACCGAACTGCTTGCGGATACGTTCCACCAGTTCCTTGTATTCCGGAGAATCAGTCGTAGCGTATTTATCCAGCTTGGCGTTCGCGTCGCCTTCTATCTCCTGGATGATGCGGCGGGTGATGAGTTCCATATCGCTCTTCGAGGAGGTGAAACCGATGAACGGACAACCGTAAATCAGCGGCGGACAAGCGATACGCATGTGTACCTCCTTCACGCCATACTCATAAAGCACCTTCACATTGTCGCGCAACTGGGTTCCACGCACAATGGAGTCATCGCAGAACAACAGACGTTTGCCTTCCAGCATGGCCCGGTTCGGAATCAGCTTCATCTTAGCCACCAGCGAGCGCATGCTCTGGTCGCTCGGTGTGAAGCTACGGGGCCAGGTCGGTGTATACTTGGCGATGGCACGGTGGTAAGGCACCCCTTTCCCCTCGGCATATCCCAATGCCATTCCTACGCCGGAATCCGGAATACCGCAGGCACAATCCACTTCCGACTCATCGGTCTGTCCCATCTTGTATCCCGAAGCGAAACGCACCTCTTCCACGTTCTTGCCTTCGTAGCACGAAGCCGGGAAACCGTAATAGACCCACAGGAACGAACAAATCTGCATCTTGTCGTTCGGCTTGCGGAGCTGTTCCAGTCCGTCGGCACGCATCCGGATGATTTCTCCCGGACCTACGAAACGGTCAATCTTATAGTCCAGGTTCGGGAAGCTGCTCGATTCGCTGGTAGCCGCGTAGGCCCCGTCCTTCTTACCGATGACAATCGGCGTACGTCCCCACTGGTCGCGCGCCACGATGATGCCGTCTTCGGTCAGAATCAGCATGGAGCAAGAACCTTTAATTTTCTTGAACACGTGCTCGATACCTTCCACAAAAGTCTTTCCCTGGATAATCAGCAAAGCGATGAGTTCCGTCTGATTGGTCTTCCCCATGCTCATTTCCGAGAAGTGCATGTTGGCTTCGAGCAGCTCCTGCACCAGTTCCTCCCGGTTGTTGATTTTAGCGACTGTAACAATGGCGAAATGCCCCAAATGAGAATTGATCAAGATAGGCTGAGGGTCTGTATCGCTGATGACGCCGATACCGGCCTTTCCTTTGAATTTCTTCAACTCCGGTTCAAACTTGGTCCGGAAATAAGAGCTTTCCAGGCTGTGAATCGTACGCGCGAAGCCTTCGCCTTCGGCGTATGTAGCCATACCGGCACGCTTGGTACCTAAATGAGAATTATAGTCTGTCCCGTAAAATAAATCGGTCACACATTCAGTCTGAGAGACTGTTCCGAAAAATCCTCCCATAGTGTTTGTTTAGTAGTTCAAAATTGAAAATTTTTGCAAAAGTACGAAAATGGAAGAATATACGCAAACACGGAGCGTTAAGACAAAAAAAAAGGAAATCTCTTTTCGAAGACTTCCTTTGCTGAGCCTCTTGTCGGATTCGAACCAACGACCCCGAGATTACAAATCACGTGCTCTGGCCAACTGAGCTAAAGAGGCAAACGAGTAAGCAGTTTTTCTGAATCCACAGACGCTTACTCCCGTCTGTTTCTTCGAGCCTCTTGTCGGATTCGAACCAACGACCCCGAGATTACAAATCACGTGCTCTGGCCAACTGAGCTAAAGAGGCGGGTGGGTAAGCTTACTATATCGCGCCGCTACAACCAACTACCTTTGCTGCGATCAAGCCCTGGAGGATTCGAAGGGAGCTGGCCGTATGGGACTTACCCGTGTCTTTTGCTTCCGAGATACCAAACTTGCGCTTGTTTCTCGATTGCGGGTGCAAAGGTAGACATTTCTTTTGAATCTGCAATACCTTCCGCAAAAAAATTGCTGTTTTTTCACCGGAAACACGTTTTTTTCGGGTTTTTCATTCCTACAACGAGTGAAAAAACGTACTTTTGCATGCATAAATTAAACCACCGCACATGACACAGAACCAACCAATCAGTCTGCAACAGACCGCCATGTATTTCGGAACGCTTATGGGATTGTTCTGGATTATCAAGTTCACTTTCCTGCCGTTGGGATTCACCATCCCGCTCCTGCAACTCCTGTTCGTGTTGCTCACCTTCTTTGTTCCGATACTGGGATACCTGTATGCGCGCAAGTTCCGCAACCGCTATTGCGGAGGAAGCATCACCTTCTCGCGCGCGTTCGCCTTTACGGTACTGATGTACCTGTTCGCAGCCCTGTTGGCCGCCGTGGCGCATTACATCTATTTCCGCTACATCGACAACGGATTCCTGATAGACAGCTACATCGGCCAGCTGGAGGCGATGAAGCCTACCGCTACGGAAGAGCTGAAGGAAAGCATCGACCAGTTCATCGAAGGATTCAGCCTGATTTCTTCGCTCTCTCCCATCCAGCTGACTTTCCAGCTGATTTCGCAGAACTTCCTGTACGGGGTCCTGCTGGCTCTGCCTACCGCCCTGCTGGTGATGCGGAGAAAAAAACAATGATTATTTTGACTTAAGAACGTTAGATAGAATATGGACATATCTGTAGTAATCCCTTTATATAATGAGGAAGAATCCTTGCCGGAACTTTACGCATGGATTGAACGAGTGATGAAAGCCAACGGCTTCAGCTATGAAGTAATTTTCGTAAACGATGGAAGTACAGACGGTTCATGGAAAGTCATCGAGGAACTGAGCCGGAAATCGGAATGCGTAAAAGGTATCAAGTTCCGCCGCAATTATGGAAAATCTCCCGCGCTCTACTGCGGATTCGAAAAGGCACAAGGCAACGTTGTCATTACAATGGACGCTGACCTTCAGGACAGCCCTGACGAAATTCCGGAACTCTACCGGATGATTACCCAGGACGGTTACGACCTGGTTTCCGGCTGGAAACAGAAACGTTACGACCCGCTTTCGAAGACCATCCCGACCAAGCTCTTCAACGCCACGGCACGTGCCGTATCGGGCATCCATAACCTGCATGACTTCAATTGCGGGCTGAAAGCCTACCGCCGCGACGTAGTGAAGAACATAGAGGTATACGGCGAAATGCACCGTTACATCCCTTACCTGGCCAAGAATGCCGGATTCGCCCGCATCGGAGAAAAAGTGGTACACCACCAGGCACGCAAATACGGAAAGACCAAATTCGGCCTGAACCGGTTTGTAAACGGTTACCTGGACCTGCTCACCTTGTGGTTCCTGTCTACTTTCGGCGTGAAACCGATGCACATCTTCGGATTCCTGGGCTCTATCATGTTCATCCTCGGATTCATTTCTGTCATCATTGTAGGTGCAAGCAAACTGTACGATATGTATTGCGGAAATTCCTATCGCCTGGTAACGGAAAGCCCTTATTTCTACCTGGCGCTGACCACCATGATTATCGGAACCCAGCTTTTCCTGGCAGGCTTCCTGGGCGAACTGATTGCCCGCAACTCCAGCGAGCGTAACAAATACCAAATCGAGAAAGAACTGTAATACGTATGAAGAAACTACCGGTTATCGTATGCATCCTGCTGGCCTTCCTCTGCATCCCGGCCTGTGAGGTAGAGGAATGTCCACCCAACGCCCTGTCGTTTGCCAAGTTCCAGCTGGTGAACCAGTACGGACAAGCCATCAGCTACCTGGATACCCTCAGCGTCATCGGACAAATCAAGGCCGATGTGACCCGCTACGACACATTGGCCGACGGTACCCTGAAGGAAGTCGTCGTACACGATTCCCTCATCAGTGACACCCTTGTCAACCGGGAGACCAATGTGAGTACCCTCAGCATCCCGTTGAGCTACGACGACGAAACCATCATCACCCTCGTATACAACAACACGTACAAGGACCAGTTCACCATCCATCACCGGAACATCCCTTACTTCATGAACCTGGATTGCGGAACCATGATGTTCTACGAGGTGACCGGCGTCACTGCCGACCAGATACGCATGATGGACTCCATCGTCATCACTAACCCGAATATCGACAACAATGAGAAAGAGAATTTCAAACTATATTTTACCGCTGCTACTGAGTAGTCTGCTGCTCGTGCCGGTAGCGGGACGGAGTCAGACCAAATTCGAGAAGGTGACCATCATCCAGGAAAAGGTTCCGTTCTACCAGGGGACAGCCATCGGAGTGGAGGTCGCTGGTCCCATCAGCCACCTGCTGGGAAGCGACATCCTCAATTCGGAAGTCCAGGTGCAGAGCAACCTGAAGAACATGTTCTTCCCGACGGTAGAAATCGGCTACGGAAAAACGGACTCCTTCAACGAAGACACCGAACTGTCCTACAAGACCTCGGCCCCGTACTTCCGGGTAGGTCTGGACATCAACGCCCTGTACAAGAAACCCCACCTGCCGGGCTGGCTGCTGGTAGGTATCCGCTACGGATTCACCTCGTTCACCTACGACGTGAAAGGCCCTGCCATGCAGGACCCGAACTACGGAGGCCTCGTTACCGTCCCCTTCGACTATCCGGGACAGAAGAGCAAGGCCGGATGGGTGGAAATCGTCTGCGGCATGAAGGCCAGAATCTACAAAGGGTTCTGCATGGGCTGGAGTGTGCGCTACAAGAGACGGCTCAGCATCACCGCCAATGAGAATGCCGAGGCCTGGTACGTCCCCGGATTCGGAAAGAACGGCGAGACCAGCTTCAACTTTACGTACAACCTCATCTATAATCTGCCGTTCTAACCCATGAGTGCATTCGAAATCTGGTTATTGGCCGTCAGTCTGGCCATCGATTGCTTCACCGTGTCCGTTACCAGCGGCATCATCCTCCACCGCATCCGGTGGGGTACTTTCCTGAAGATGGGCTTCTTCTTCGGGCTTTTCCAGGCCCTGATGCCGTTCATCGGGTGGCTGGGAGCCAGCCGCTTCAGCAATCTGATAGAAGCGTACGACCACTGGATAGCCTTCGGCCTGCTGGCCTTTCTGGGTATCCGGATGATCCGTGAACATTTCAGGAACGAAGAGGAAAGCAGCTTCGACCCTACCCGCCTGAAGGTGATTCTCACCCTGGCCGTAGCCACCAGCATCGACGCCCTGGCCGTGGGAATCTCGTTCGCCTTCACCGGCTACCGGAGCCTGGACTCGCTGGCCTTCCCGCTCACCGCCATCGGCATCGCCTCGTTCGTGATTTCCATCATCGGAAGCCTCATCGGGGTTTTCTGCGGCAAACGGTTCAACCTGCGCATGGAGCTCTTCGGCGGGCTGGTCCTTATCGGCATCGGTGTGAAGATACTGATAGAGCATTTATTTACAAACGTTTAATTCTAATTTGTATATGGCAAACAAACAACTCAGATGGCAGCTCCCGTTCCTCGTGGTACTGATTGTAGGTACCGTACTGATTCTGCGGAAACAGGCGCCCTACCAGACCGACCAGGGGTTCGTGTTCGGAACCATCTACAAGATTACGTACCAGTCGGAAGAAAACCTGAAAGATGAAATCGAAGCGGAACTGAAGAAGGTGGACAACTCGCTTTCTCCGTTCAACAAGGCTTCGGTCATCACCCACATCAACGAAAATACAGACCTGACCGCCGATTCGCTCTTTACGGAGGTCTTCCTGCTGGCCAAACAGATTTCCCAAGAGACTCACGGCGCCTTCGACATCACGGTAGCTCCGCTGGTGAACGCCTGGGGATTCGGTTTCAAGAACGCGGCACAGGTGGATTCCATCATGATAGACAGCCTGCATCAGTTTGTCGGCATCGACAAGGTAGAGCTGATAGACGGCAAGGTTGTCAAGAAAGACCCGCGTCTGATGCTGGATTGCAGCGCTATCGCCAAAGGCTATGGAGTGGATTGTGTGGCCCGTCTGCTGGATAGCAAGGGCATCCGCAACTACATGATCGACATTGGCGGAGAACTGGTGATGAAGGGCGAGAATCCGAAGATGGAAACCTGGAGCATCGGTGTGAACAAGCCGATAGACGATTCCTTGTCGGTAAACCAGGAGATTCAGGCTGTATTGAAACTGACCAATGTGGGTCTGGCTACTTCGGGCAATTACCGGAACTTTTATTACAAGGGAGGCAAGAAATATGCCCATACCATCGACCCGCGCACCGGTTATCCTATCCAGCACAACATTCTTTCGGCTACCGTGGTAGCTCCGGATTGTGCCACCGCCGACGCATACGCCACCTCGTTCATGGTACTGGGACTGGATTCGGCCAAACAAATCTGCAATGCTCATCCGGAACTGGACGCGTATTTCATCTATACTACCGATAAGGGAAATACGGAAATCTATTACACCACCGGCATGAAGCAATACCTGCAACAACACTAACCGTTTCTCTGGTCAGTAAAACGTCCGTTCGTTTTCATCAGAACGTCCGTTCGTTTCAACCCAAAGGAACGTTTGTTTTAATCAAAATGTCCGTTTGTTCGAATCAAAACAAACGGACATTTTTTGTCTCCGGAATTTGGAATGGTATTACGTCTATCAGTCCCCCTTACATTACAATCCTTACAATTATTTCAGATGGGATGTCTGGTGATACTGCTGGGAAAATACCTGGTCAACCAATCACTTAATGCGTACTTCCGATGTAGAGGAAAATCATACCCAGCAAGACCAGCAACAGGTCGATAACCTTGCTCTTAAGATTCTTCTCGTGGAAAATCATGGCACCGAAGAAGAAGGAAACCAACACACTACTGCGACGTACCATCGATACGATGGAAATCATGGAACCGTCCAGACTCAGGGAATAGAAGTACACGAAATCGGCCGCCGAGAGGAACACGGAAATCAGGATGATGCACCAGTCCCAATGGAAGGGAGTCGTGGTTTTCCGTTTAGGCCACCAGAGGAACATCAGCACTCCGCCCATGAGGAAGAGCTGATACACGTTGTACCAGGCCTGCACCACCATGTTATCGAACCGTCCCATCAGGTACTTGTCATACAGCCCGCTGACGGCTCCCAGCAGGGCAGCCAGCACAATGAACCAAATCCACCGGTTGTGCTGGAAATCAATGCCTTCCTTCTTACCCGAACGGCTCAGCAGGAAAAACGAAACGATGGCCAGCAATACACCAATCCACTGATACAGGTTCAGGCGCTCGCCGAATATCAGCAAGGCACCCACCAGGGTCATGACCGGACGGGTGGCGTTGATGGGGCCTACGATGGTGAGCGGCAGGTGCTTCATACCGAAATACCCGAAGGTCCACGAAGAAAGGACAATGACCGACTTCAGAAGAATGTACCGGTGTACCTCCCACCCGGCATCGGGCACGAAGAAGATGGTCTGTTGCAACCACTCCGGACGGAAATGGGAAATGAGGATGAACGGTAGGAATATCAGACTGGAAAAAAGGGTGTTCAGTCCCAGTACGGGAAGTACGGCATTGCCTGCCAACGATTTTTTCTTGAATACGTCATAGAAGCCCAGCAACGCCGCCGAGCAGAAAGCCAAAAGTAACCACATAGTCTCATTAATTTTCAGCCTGCAAAATTAGGGAATAAAGCCGTGCTACACAAGCATACCGCCCGGAACCTTGTCACATTTTTTCCGGGAAAACCATCGTTCGGAGGAAATCAGCGGGACGGAACGGGCGGAAACGAAATGCGGAAGCGGGTCAGGCCGTCGGGATAGGTACGGAGGGAGAAGGTGCATCCGTGCTTGGTGAGTACCTCGCGGATGAAAATCAGGCCGATGCCCTGCCCGTTCGGTTTCGTGGAGAAGAAGGGGCTGAAAAGCTTGGCTTCCACCTCGCGGCTGATACCCTTGCCGGAATCGGCTATCTCCAGTGTGACCGGTGAAGCGGTGGTACGGATGTAGATGTCGCCACACTCGCCGATGCTTTCCGCCGCGTTCTTGATGATGTTCACCAGTACCTGCTCGAACAGGACGGTATCTATCCGCACCGTAGGATTCTCGGGACAAAGCTCGTTATGGAAAGTAATCCGACGGTCCCGACACACCGTCTCCATGAACATCCGGCAGGCGGTCACCCTATCGTTCAGGCGCACCTGTTCCAGACTGGGTTCCGGTATCTTCACCACATTGGCGAAGTTGGTGATGAAGCGGCTCATGCCGTAGCAACGCTCCACGCACACCTTCATCACTTCCTGGATGTCTTCCGTATCGTCCATCTCCTTCAGGGCCTCGCCTACCGTCTCCAGCGTCGATGTGATGCCGGCGGTGGTATTGTTCACCTCATGGGCTATCATGCGGATGACCTTCTCGTACGCCTTCTTCTCGGCCTTCACCACTTCGGTGGTAAGACTCTCTATCAGGACAAACGGATGGGCGAATCCCCGGTCGACGAACGAGAGTCGCGAACAACGGTAAATCATGGCATCGCTCAGGCGGATGGTATCGACGGTATCCTTGGGCAGGCGGGCTATCTCTCCGGCCAACGGGGCATCCAGGTCCTGGAAACGCTTGCCAACCAGTTCATCGGCCACCGTATAGCCCAGAAAACGCATGGCCGCCATGTTCAGCATCGAAATCTTTCCGTCGAAATCCAGGATGACCACCCCCATGGGAGAAACGTTGATAAGCAAGTCGAGGAAATGGTTCTGCTCCCGGAGCCTCAACCGTTCGTTCTTCAACTGGTCCATCATGCGGTTGAACATATCGACAATGCGGTCCGCCTCGGCCTGTCGGACCGGAGCCAGGCGGCTGCTGAAATCCTGTTCGCGGAGCAAATCCATCCCGTTGGCGATGCTGTTGAGCGGCTGGACCACCTTCCGGTAGAAATAAACCAACACGATGAGGCTGACGGTAACGACCGCTTCGCCCACATACACCAAGGTTCCTTTCTCCTTCAAGACGAAGAAAAACAGGATACCCCAAGCGCCCAGCAGCAACAGGGCCAGCAGAAAGAACAAGGTTTTCAGTTTCATCGGCTTCCGGAATTAATCGTTGAACGAAATGCCGTACTTCTCCAAGCGCCGGTACAAGGCCGCCCGGCTGATTCCCAACGAAAGGGCTACCTGGGAAAGGTTGTTCCCGTGAGCCTCGAGCGCCTGCAGGATGGTACGTTTCTCCAGTTCCTCCAGCGTGAGACCCTGCAAACTCTCCGTAGCGGACGTACCGGGTACGGACGGATGATACTGGGCCTTGAAATCGTCGGCCGTGAGTTGCGGCTTGCCGCATACCAGCAAGGTGCGCTCCACCAGGTTCTTCAGCTCGCGGATATTTCCCGGATAAGGCAGGCGGCTCAGGAACTCCAAGGCATCGGCGGTCAGTTCTACCGGAGAAAGCCCGTCGGCCCGGCAACGGCTCTCGGCAAAATGACGTGCCAGCAGGGGAATATCCTCCCGCCGTTCGCGCAAGGCGGGCAGATGCACCGTAATGAGGTTGATGCGATAGAAAAGGTCCTCGCGGAAGGTATGCTCGCGCACCATCTGCTCCAGGTCGGCATTTGTGGCACAAACTACCCGCACATCCACTTTCCGCGGACGGCTCTCACCCAAAGGCTCGAAAGTCTGTTCCTGCAACACCCGGAGGAGCTTCACCTGGCACGCCAGATCCAGTTCACCAATCTCATCGAGGAAGATGGTTCCCTTGTCCGCCAGTTCGAAACGTCCCTTACGATCGGCCACCGCATCGGTAAATGCTCCCTTCTTGTGACCGAACATCTCGCTCTCGAACAGAGTCTGCGAAATGCCGCCCAGATTGACCTTCACGAACGGCTTGTTCCGGCGGGGGCTGTTCAGGTGGACGGCTTCGGCTATCAGTTCCTTTCCCGTACCGCTCTCGCCCGTGACCAATACCGACGCTCCGGTACGTGCCACCCGTTTCACCGTGGCCAGTACGTCCAGCAACGCCTTGCTCTTGCCGATGATGCGGCTCCGGTCGAACCCGTCATCGTCAGTCACCGGCGCATCGGCCGTCTTGTCCTTGGCCGTGAGCTCCAGGGCGGTCTCGATGCGTTGCATCAGGGCCGCGTTGTTCCAGGGCTTCGTAATGAAATCGAAGGCTCCGGCCTGCATCCCCTGCACCGCCAACGGAATACTCCCCCACGCCGTCATGAGAATGACCGGCACATCCGGACAAAAGAGCTTGACCTGCCTGAGGAGCACCAGCCCCTCTTCGCCGTTCGTGGAAAGGCTGAAGTTCATATCCATCAGAATCAGTTGCGGCGTAACGGAACGGACCGTCTCGATGGCTTCCTTCGGACCGGAAACCGCCTGAACATCGTACTTCGCCCGCTTGAGCATGAAGCTGAGCGAAGAACGGATTGCACTATCATCATCAATTATCAGTATCATAACCCTGCAAAAGTAAACATAATTCCTCGAATCCGGAGATTCATTGTCTGACAATCTTCTCAAAATCGGCATCGATTCCCGTACCGGAAGCAAAGTCCCAAAGCGTCAGGCTCCGCAACTGGTAGTAGTAATACCAGTAGTAGAAAAGCTCGTTGATGTGCTTGCGGCGTGCCTCATCCTTCTGAGTCTGAGAGTCGTTCAGGTCGAGGGTGGAAATCTTTCCGATGAGGAAGGTCTCTACGTTGGTATGGTACCGCTTCCGGGCGATGCGGTCGGCCTCATCGGCCAGGTGAAGCTGGGTCTGCTGGTTGTTGAACTGCTCCACCAGGATAAAGATGTTCTGGTTGAAGTTCATGGATTCCTGACGCAACTTGCTCTCGGTCACTTCGCGGTTGCTCTGCGCCACCTTCACCTGTCCGCGGCGCTTGCCCCAGTCCAGAATCGGAATCTTGAACCCGACCTCTACCACCTGGTTGTCCTTCAGGCGGCGGTAGGCGCTATCGAAGCGGTTGTCCGTACCGGTGAAGCCCACCTGGGCGAAGAGGGTGATTTCGCGCATGTTCCCCTTGGCCTTCGCCACCTCGTAATCGGCCTCCAACTGGCGGCGACGGATGTTATGGGCAAAGGAGTTGTTGGCCAACGCCTTCTGGAGGACATCGTCGTAATCGAGCCGTACATCGGGTACCGAATCGGGCACCACCGGTTCCAGTTCCTCGTCTTCGCTGAGTGCCAAAAAAGAACGGAGGGTAAACATGCTGCTCTTCAGGGAGCTCTCGTTCGAAGTCAGGGTAGAACGGGCATCGAGCACATTCAGCTCCAGCTGCAACAAATCGTTCTCGCTGATTTGTCCCATGCGGCGTTTCGCCTTCGCCACTTCGTAAAGTTTCTCGGCATTGGCCAGGTTCTGACGGGCGATGGCCACATTCTCGCGTGCCAGCAGGAGGTTGAAGAAATGGTTGATGGTGGTCATGGTCACCTCTTCGGTCGCGCTCAGGAAAGCCGCCTTCGCCTCGGCATAACGCACCGGTTCGATGCGACGGTTCCACTTGATATTATTCACGCCGAAAATAGGCTGGTTCAAGGTCAGGGCCACCGGCACGGACATGAAACGGTTCCCCACCGTTCCGTCCAACTGACGGAGGAAATCGAGCGAGGTATTCAGAGACAAGGTACCTCCCGTAAACCAGATGTTCTGGTCGATGGAGAGCTGGCCATTCATCTGCAGGTAGTTGTTCCGCACGAAGGTGTACGAACCGTCGTCCTGCTGATAGGAATTGTAACTCTTGTTATAGGAAGGCAGGGTAGCCGCAAAGTTCACTTCCGGCAACAGATCGGCCCGGAAGGTACGGTACTCCCAGTAAGCAGTCTTCAACTCGTTCAAAGCCACGGCGGCATCCACACTCTGTACACGTGCCAAAGTAATGGCTTCATCCAGCGTAATGGTGCGTTGCCGCACCGGAGTTTCTGTTTCTCCGGTCGCAAGCACCGTGTTAAGAGAGAGTAAAGAACAAATAAGTAAAAAAGTTCGTTTCATATTTTCAGGCTAATTAGGATTCTACAAAAATTATTCATCGTGCAAGGCCTCGGCAGGCTGCACCTTCATGGCCCGTCGGGCAGGATACCAGATACCCAAGACTATCATCAGAGCCATGAGCAGGAACGCACCTCCGAAACATTCCACAAAACGCATCACAGAAACATCGAGCAACGTATGCACCGTCAGATCGGCCCATTGGATATTGAAGGCAATCACCAGGGCCGGTATCACCGCCAATAGCAGAAGAGTAAGCCCTTCCAACAGAAAATACCGCATCAATACCCGTCGGCTGCTTCCCAATGCCATACGCAGAGCTATCTCGCAACGACGCTTTCGGGTACGGTACCAGAAGGTAGCAAAGACACACAGAAAGACATTAAACAAAAAGAAAGTTGCCACGGCATAAACTGTATTGAGGTAATTTACCGTTCCTTCCTGCACGTCATAAGCCTCCTTCATATCGTCATACGAACGGATATTATCCAAATAGAAGATTCCGCGGTCGAATACCGGCTGCATGTCACGCCGGAAACGCTCGGCAAATCCTGCTACATGATCGGGCGAAACCCGTATCGCCACATGTTGCCAGAACAAGGCCTTATCGGCAGGCAAGTAAATGAAGGGTTCATATCGCTCATAGTCACCCAGCTTGTGTCGGGGCAGAACGGCGGCCACCCGGTAATTGGTCACCGGATTTTTCGTGTTCAACCAATAGGGATTGAAGCAAGTCCTGCCTACCGCGTCACCCGCATGAGGCAATTGGAACAGGGAATCCACCAGGTCAACACTCATCAGTGCGGGAACAGGGTTTTCGGCCGGTGACCAGTGCTTCTCATCCAACTGTCCGGCCAATGGATTCAAGCGGAATACCTTGAAGTAGGAAGATGTCACGTATCTGATGTAACAATTTACCACATTCGTTGAATCGGTATGCGGCGCATATCCTTCGGACATCACCTCATCCGTATAAGGGACACTCCCGTAATAGGCACAAACTTCTTCTACCCCGGGATAATCCTTTATCAAGTTATACAGATAGGTGAAATCTTCTCCGGCCCGCCGGTTGTCGGTATCGTTAATGAACTCCAACGGTTTGGTACCCATCATCAGGTCGAACACACACGAGGTATCATATCCTTTGGATTTCCAGGCCGCCCCTTCGAAATTATATACGACATCGATACCATACCACAACAATACGGTCACGATACACAATTCGGTCCAAAGCCAGGCGTTGGTACGCCGCTGGTTCCATATCTGATTGAAAATCTGTTTCCACATAGCTTATTCTCCTCCCGTCAATGTATATGAAATACTTCTGTGTACGGCTATCCACGCGGGCAACAATACGGACAAGGCATTGAACACCAGACAAGCCGCCAGTACCGTCAGGAACAACGACGGACGCAACAACAAGTCGCTACCCAACACGATACCTTCCAGTTCCACACCCCCTGTACCGAACAACCATGTACCTCCCGCTACCACCAGCAGACACGACAACACATAGCCCAACACGCCTCCTATCAGAGTGGTAGACAGACTCTCGAAAAACAATCGTCCGATAATATCGGCATTGGAAGCCCCATACGCCTTACGGATGGCTATCTCGCCCAACCGGCTCTGCATCTGGGCGTGAACCAGTCCTGATATGCCTACGGCGGGCACTACCAGCAGAACCACCAGCAACAATCCATAAACCAGCCCCGCATGGATGCTTCCATCGCGGAAAAAGGTGTACTCCGTATGCGTGTACAGACGCGGATCCTGAAGGATATACTCCAGTCCCTGCTTGTTTAGCTGTTCCATCCGGCGATTCACTTCAGCGCGTACTTCCTCAGCTGAAGTGTCTGGCGACAAGTGGAGGACGGTATAATGAAATCCTATCAGACCGCCGGTACTGGTAGAAGGATCCACATTTTCTTCGTTGGTCAATGTAAACGGTTCCCATACATCGGCGTAGGCCGTCTGGAATATGGAGCTGACATTACGTACCACACCTACGACACGGACCTCCTGGAAATCCAGCAGGAATTGCTTGCCTACCGCCTCGGCGGTTCCTCCGAACAACTCTCCTGCCAGTTTTTCACTGATGACGACGAACCGGCGTACCACACCGTCATCGCGGTTGCGGACGCTCCGCCATTCGTCATCGGCCTTCTCGAGAGCGGCCCGCCCGGCATCGTACTCAGCCTGGGTGAACGGACGTCCCGCCAGAAAATCGTAACGGAAAAATTCAAACCAGTTGGCCGCTACGGGACGAATCAATACCGAATGACGGTCGGACGAGGCAGGCAAGGCACACACCGCCTTGCGGAGTCCTCCGTGGAAGGTCAGTTCATCCACCCCCGGCAGGTCATCAAAGAAAGCATGGAAAGCCGTCGGTCCCAATCCCCGATACCCCCACATGTTGGTACCGTCGGGACGCATACACTGGGTACCGTAATTATAAAGCACCCGGCTACGACGTGTTTCCGGCGCTACATCGGCCGTACGGAAATCGTAAACCATTACCACCACCATCACAAAGGCCATGGTAACCGCCGTTCCTACTACACACACCACCGTATAGAAACGGTGCTGGTTCAGCTGGTTCAAGAGTAACCGTAAGTTATGTCCAAAAGAATACTTCATACCCGAGTCATTTTAAAGATTCCACATTCCTATCATTCATCGTGCAAGGCTTCGGCGGGCTGCACCTTCATGGCGCGGCGGGCGGGGTACCAGATGCCCAGAACAATCATCAGGGCCATGAGTACTGCCGTCACCGACAGAGCTATACAGAAGCGAAGCGTATCGAAAGGCAGGCACGAGACATCCACCAAGTCGGCGATACCGATATTCAACGCAATGAGCGAAGCGGGTATCATCGCCACGACGAACAGGAGCAACCCTTCGGCTATCAGGCGAATGAACACGCCCTGACGGGTACTCCCCAACGCCATGCGGAGGGCGACTTCCTGACGGCGGTGCTGCGTGCGGAACCAGAAAGTGCCGACAACGCCCAGGAAGATATTCAGCAGCAGGAAACCCAGGATGCAAAGCTGGGTCTTGACTTCGTTCACATCTTCCAGTTCTTCAATCGTACGCAACTGATGGAAAGGCAATACATTTAAAATATACACATTGCCTATGCGGTAAAGCCGGTCGGCATCATTCATCAGTCCTTCAACGAAATCATGGTCGGCTTCCGGCTTTACGCGCACGCTCAATTGCAAATACGCCGGATTCTCGAATTCAATCATGACCTCGCGCGAAAGGTCGGTAGCGATGAAAGGCCCTCCCCACTGGTCGGAAGTCTGGAAATGGCTCCAGCGCATAGGTTCGGCGATACCGGCTACCCGCCTCCGGAAATCATTATCGGGTTCCCCCAAAGGTAACTGACGTCCCAATAACGGAGTGGCGTCGGGCAGATGGAGTTCCTCGTAATCGGCCGCTACATTACGTGAGAGGATGAGGGTACCCGAATTCAAGACAGAAGCCAGCGAATCGGGACTCGTGGTATAGACCGTCTGTCCGTCCGCCCCCTGTACGGCCACGCCCTGTATGCGGAACAGCCGCATGAAGTCGGGTTGCACCCAACGATGCATGGCATGGACAGGTACCGTGTCTACACACACCGTAAGACCATTACTACCGTCTCCATAAGGAATACTGTTCTGAGAGATGGCTACTGCCTCTACACCGGGACGATGACGCAGGCGTTCGGCTATCTCCAGCATATCATCCATATCGTTTTCCGGTGTACGGCCGGCTTCATAAAGAGCCGAGTTAGGCGTCAGCCGATTCAACATCAGGCAATAGCAATGATTTGTATCGAAGCCCATCGGTGCAAAATAGACACGTGCCGTTACACAACACCAGTCTACGATGTACCACAATACCACAAAGACTACCAGCAACTCCAGCGCCAGGAAAAAGTTGCTTCGCCATTCATTTCTTAATTGTCGGAATATCGTTCTCATAAAGTGTCTTATTCTCTGTTTTTCACAAATTATCCGCAAGTGCCCGTTACTTGCTTACATTTTTCCGTTTATCGCTTCTACGATGTTCATCCGCGAAGCCCTCCAGGCCGGAATTCCCGCACTGAGCAGGTTCATCAGCAGGCAGAAGGCAAAGGCTACCAGAAATATCCACGGGCTCAGCAAGGCACCTGCCGTCAAGGTAGTCTCTCCGGAATAATAGGCATTGATGGAGTTACCGAACAGGAAACCGTTCAATACGAACGTGGCCGCATAACTCAACAACAATCCCAGCAAACCCGCCAGACAAGTCAACATCAGATTCTCGACGAACACCTGTCGTAACAATTCGTTGGCCGTAGCCCCGAAAGCTTTCCGCACACCGATTTCCGCCATCCGGCGACGCATCCGCGAAAGCGTCATGCTGCTCAGGTTGATGGCGGGCACGATGAGGAGAATCAGGATGACAACGAGATAACGGAGAAGGACTCTCTGTACATCGGGCACCTGCGACCACGAACGGTAAAGGTGGGTGAATTGAGTATCCGGTTGCCCCCGGTAAAACACTTCCACACCATCTTGCGCATCGTTGTATTTCTGCCTCAGACGTTCACATTCCTCACGGATAGCCGGAAAGTCATCAGCGCTACGGGCCAGAATAACGGCCCGCATCTGCCCCATCAGATTGTAGCCCCACGCATTGGCCTCGGCATCTCCCGCCGTGTAAGGTATCCACACTTGCGCGTAAGCATCCGTAGCCAGCATGGAGACATCGGCCACCACACCACACACCTGGAAATCCACGTGATTCAATTCCAGGTGTTGTCCTGTCACATCGGTACGTCCGAACAGACGGCGGGCTACGGAAGCGGCTATAACAACCCGTGGCAATCCACTCTGTACATCGGATCCGGTAAAAGGTTTCCCGTCGAGGAAACGGAATCGGAATATGTGCCAGAAAGCCTCATCGGTTTCTACTTTATCGATAGTCATCTTGGCTCCGGCTGGTAACGAAGCCCGCACCTTACCGGGTTGTGACACCAAGGTAACGGCCTCGGCGGTAGTCAATGCCTTGAAGCACTCGCGCCCTGTCTGTACCGACATGCGTGAATTGGCAGAGCTTCCGCTGGTATCGCCCTTGGCCCGGTAGGACATGTTGGGCACATAAAGCGAACGGCTACGGTTCACTTCCGGTTCGCAATCGGCGGTACGTACCCGCAAGGTAATGACAATGACCATAATCATACAGATAGACAAAGCCGTACCCAGTACGGAAATCCAACTGATGACGGGATTCTCACGCAGGTGCCAGAGGGCTTGTTTGAAATATTGTGTAAACATACTGTTCTTTTTTCGGTTAAATCATTCATCGTGCAAGGCTTCGGCGGGCTGCACCTTCATGGCGCGGCGGGCGGGAATACCAATACCGATGCCTATCATCAGGGCTATCAGGACAAACGTGGCGGAAGCACAAAGCAACAGGCGGTTCCATTCCAGCGTCGTTCCGTTATGCCAGGCATTCAATTCATTCTGAGCAAGTACGATGTCGATAATGATGGCTGGTACCGTCACAAGGATGAGAAGGAACAAGCCTTCGGCCATGAGCCGGCGGAAGACATCGCCATTGGTAGCTCCGATTGCCTTATGTAAGGCAATCTCGGAATGCCGTTGCTGGGTACGGAACCAGAAAGTTCCCAGCAGACCGAGAAAGATATTGAGCAGCAAGAAGCCCATACCTACACAATAATCACGAAGCTGGTCAAACTGAATCTGCTCGTAGGAACGACGGATATCAACAAAGCTGCTGATGTCACTAATGTAGACATTTCCTACACGAAACTGCTTCTCGCTATCAGCCTTGAGATTGTCAATGAAGTTACGGTCCATGTTGTCACGCACACGGATACAGAGTTCATTATCAGCGTTCACCCATTCATCTCCAAACAATTTCAAATTGAGCGCAACCGAGTAACTGTTTCGTGCCTGTTGAAAGTCATCGTAACGTACGTTCTGCAAGGCGGCACCAAGGCGGAAATCATAAACGGTATCGCCGAAAAGTCGAAAACCGTTTTTGCCTGCCATCGAGGTCATGGAAATATCATAACGCCGATAAAGGTTGTCCGAAGCCAAAAACAGCAAATCTCCCTGTTCCAACATCTGGGCCAGCTGCTCGGGGGTCTCGCCCCGTGTTCCCTGATAACGGAACACACGCATGAAATCAGGTGTCACACAACGCCGGATGGTCCATTCGGGTGAAATGAGGGTATCATACTGTACCCGTAAAGACGAATTGCTACCGTTATAAGGATAGGAGTTCTGCGAAAGACTGACCGCCTCCACTTCCGGACGATGGCGCAGACGCTCCACCAATTCGCGCACATCGTCACTTTCTTTATGGGTATCTCCATAGGGTGTATAATCGGAACTCTTATCGGTAAGTACCCCCATCTTTACCAAGTAGCAATGTTCGATATTGAATCCGCGCGGCTCCATGTACGTAGCGATACGACAATATAACAAGTCAATAATGTACCACATAACCACGCTCACCACCAATAATTCAATAACCAGCCACAAGTTACTGCGCCACTCGTTTCGTACCTGGGTAAATAGTTTCTTATTCATAGCATAAACCAAATTATTTTTTATACATCCACATCAATGCGTTTTACCATTGATAGCTTCTACAATATTTATCCGTGATGCCCGCCAGGCAGGAATGCCCGTACTAAGCAGGTTGAGTACAAAGCAGAACAGCAAAGCCCAACCGAAAGTGGAAGCATGTATCAGAATAGAAGCATCAACTACAGGTGGATTGAGCGTAGCACTACCCACTTGCGTAAAAAGCATATCGCCCAACAAGAAAGCGAAAAGCAGGCTAATCGCCAGCCCCAGTATACCCGCCAACAAGGTAACGACAAAGTTTTCACCCACGATCTGTCCCATCAGTTCAGCACGTGTACATCCAAAGGCACGACGTACACCTATCTCCGCTACGCGACGACGCAAGCGGCTGTGTGTCATGCTGCTCAAGTTGATGGCAGGCACAATAAGTAAGATAAGGAAAATAATGAAACGGCTACGACGGTCTTCATTCACATCCGGCTCTATATTGGCACCCGCAGCTAAGGCATTCTTTTCCTGATCGTAAGGCCGGTTACGGTTAATAAATTCATAACCGTTCTCCCCTATCACCTTATTGTATTCGTCCAGCATACGCTCGGCTTCCTTACGAACGACAGGAAAATCGCTACGGCTATGGGCCAAAATCGTACAACTCATACTACCCATCAGCCCGTCGGTCCATGTATTATCTACTTGATCGGTCGAAGTATAAGGAATCCACAACTGCGCATAAGCGGTAGAAGCCAACGTAGAGACATCCTTTACTACACCGCAGATACGATAAGGAGCATGTGCCAAAAGGAACTCCTTACCCGTAACCTTTGTTGTTCCGAACAACAAACGAGCTACACTCTCGGTTACAACCGCAACAGGTTGACCCGCATTGAAGACGGCACGGTCATAAGGCTTACCATCTGTAAAAGCAAAGTCAAACACGTGCCAGAATACGTCATCCGTTTCCTTCAGATCTACGGCCGTAGCAGGTAATCCAGGTAAACTAACAGGCTTTGATTCGGTAAAAGAGGTATAGAAAGTCACAGCCTCGGGTGTTGTCATTTTACCATAAATCTCTTTCAGGGAACGTACACTCCAGGGACCATTACTACTGTTATCCCCCCATGCCTTGTTAGTAATGCTTCCCCACTTCACATGAAGAAAACGGTCACGATTGCTTTCGGGAGCAAAAGGCTCTACCTTTACCTGTTGCACCATCACCACCAGCATGATGAGGAAAATGGAAAGTGCCGTACCCGCTACCGTCACCGCACTGATGAGAGGTTGTTGGCGGAGTTGCGCCCATGCCTGTTGAAAATATTGTCTGATCATCATTCGTGTCATGTTTTATTCAGTTCACATATTATCCCACCTGACGTCCGTCGAAGAAACGTACCGTACGCGAAGTCTGTCGGGCCTGTTCTTCGTTGTGTGTTACCATCACGATGGTGCGTCCGTCTTCCTGATTGAGCTGATGCAACAGCTCCATCACTTCAGCACCCATCTTGGAATCCAGGTTACCGGTAGGCTCGTCGGCCAGGATGATTTCCGGATTTCCGATGATGGCACGGGCAATGGCCACACGCTGGCACTGACCACCGGAGAGCTGGGTCGGCATGTGACGCATACGGTGACTCAATCCTACTTTCTTCAGCACTTCTTCGGCCAGGTGACGGCGTTCCTTCGCCGATACATTCCGGTACAGGAGCGGAAGTTCCACATTGTCTATCACATTCAAGGAATTAATCAAGTGGAACGACTGGAAGACAAATCCCAGGTTCTTGTTACGGAAGGCAGCCAGTTCCTTGTCCTTCATGCCTTCTACCAGCGTTCCGGCTATCCGGATGGTTCCACTTGTCGGCGCGTCCAGTAATCCCATGATGTTCAGCAAGGTTGATTTTCCACATCCGGAAGGCCCCATGATACTGAGGAATTCCCCCTTTTCCACATTCAGGTTCACGTTCTCCAGTGCCTGAGTCTCTATTTCATTGGTACGGTAAATCTTGTTGATTCCAGTCAATTCAATCATATTCATAGTCTAATCGTTATTAAGTGATACAAATTCTTGTTTTTCTATTTTCAATATCTGATAGTCAAAAGTCGTGCCAAAAACAATTTTCATTGATTATCTGCATTTTAGCAAAATCAAGGGTGTCCGTTTCCGAACACCCTGTCCGCTTTTATCGTACGGTTTCATTCATCGCGCAAAGCATCGGCCGGCAATGTCCGTGCTGCCCGACGTACCGGAATGTAAGTACCGACGAGGGCAGTCAATAATAACAACACGTAAGTAATCAGTGTAACGACCATAAAATGCGGTAACGCACGATTCTGCCAATAGGCCGAGTCCGGATGATAATCGCCGAAAAGCAAAAGCTTAGCCGGCTCGGCAAATCCTTCTATGTATACATAATTGGCTACCACCCACAAAGAAAGGAGATATGCGACGGTAACAAGTATCCAAGCCTCCATTAGAAACTGACGGACAATACAACCTTGAGAAGCTCCCATACTACGCATCAAACCGATTTCCTCCCGCCGTGCGTTACTCCGAATCCAGAAGGTACCTACCATGCCGAGGAAAATGCAAAGTATGGCAAATCCCGCCAAGGAATAATGCAGACGCAACCGGTTGATAACTCCAGAACTGACAGCCTTCTCGTATGCATATTCATCAAAGGTGCGCAGACCGTCGTAATAAAAATTTCCCTGGAATAGATGAGGAACCACTTCGTGCTCAAAGCGTTCTCTAAAATCTCCTTCGTCCACTCCCTTTTTCAACCGGAACACGATATCCTGTGAGAAAGTCATATAAGGACTGACCTCGAATTTCATGCTCCGAATAGACAAGGGATAAGGCTGTTCCACATCGAAATGCTTGATATCCTGAAAAACCGCGGCTATTTCCAATTCCTTTTCCCTGTTATGACCTAAAACTTTCCTTCCGACTACATCGGTGGTTCCGAAAAGCCTTTTAGCCGCACAGGCAGATAAAGCGACCATTTCCCTCTGTGAGAAATCGGCCGGAAGCTGTAACTGTTTGCCGGTATTCGCATCGGTAAATCCGTAAGTTTTCCCCATATCACTTCCATCTATCTGAACAAAATAATAAGTCTGTGCATGTAGCTTGACAGAATCGTTGTAATATTGATTACCGGACCATGAAGGACTGTTCGGGAAACTACCGAACGATCCGATGGTGAATGATTCTATCTCAGGACAGGTACGGATGGTACGGAGAATCTGCCGGTAATGCAAGTCCAACAAAGAGTCAGCATCCTGAGTTTCGTCGTACTCGGCAAAACTACTATCGTAATTTCCCAATTTCAATACATACATCCCTTGGGAATCATATCCGGACGGAATGGCACGGTCGGCGGTAATCACGCAAATTGGGTCGACCACCATCCAAAGGAAAAAGCCGGCTATCAGCAATTCCAGAAAAATCCAACTGTTCTGTCGTCGCTGGTTCCACATCTGGTGTCTTATCATCTTAAACATACTTCATCTTTTATGGTGTAATGATTGTACAATGTCGTTGCGCAAAGCCAACAACGTAGGAACAAGAGCCGAAATGACATTCAACAACAGACAGACCACAAAAGCCGCTCCGAACACATAGGGGTTGAACAACATCTCGAACGTAAGGAAGGGAGGATTGAGCAACATATTGATACGGTCATCGAACAATGTCAATATCCAGTTGCCGGTCATCACCACTATCAGGTAACTGACTATCAGACCTACTATTCCACCCATAAAAGTCAACAGAAAATTCTCGGTCAGTACCTGCCGTACCAATGTAGCGTTAGTAGCGCCATAAGCCTTCCGGATACCCAGTTCCGCGATACGGGTATCCATCCGCGATGAAATCATTCCTCCCAGATTGACGGCCGGAATGAACAATAAGGCCAACAGGATATAAGCAAAGACACGCAATTGCCCTTCCCAATCAGGTACTTTACTGCTATCTGTACGAAATGTACTTTTCCAATAATCATCCGGTTGTTCCATCAGGTCATTTACATATTCCTTCGTTGAGGTATTGAATTTATGAAAAGCCTCCTGTACCTCGGCCTTGAGTGCTTCCTTTTCGGCTTTGGAAGGAGCCGTCAGATAAAGGCTCAGTCCTCCACGTAACCCTTCATCGAACGTAAACGACTTGTCTACGACAAACGGAAGCCACATATCCGCCGCAGAGGCGGGAGTAGCCGCAGAGACATCCTGCACAACTCCACAAACCCGGTATTTCCGGCCTTTAATCAAGAAATCACGTCCTGTAACTGCTACGGTAGAAAACAAGCGTCTGGCCATACTTTCAGAGATAACTACCACACGAGCTGCCGCTTCCGTATCTGCTTCGGTAAAAGGTTTCCCGGACAGGAAATGAAAAGTAAATACCTTCCAGAATCCGGCATTCACCTTCATCGAGAATACCTTGAAGAGCTGATTGCTCCCGGTAACCCCTACTTGAATCTGTTGAGCCTTTTCCATAGCGGCAATGGTCTCCAGATGAGGCAACCCCGGTAGAAGGTCGGTCATGACATACTGACTCACCCCACCCGAACGGAAATTCTTCTCTCCGCTCTTCGGATAATACTGCATGTATTTGATGACCAGCGTCCTGTCCCGGTTATACTCCGGATAAACCGGACCGAACTTCACATAAAAGATGATGAACAACGTCATCACCAGGGCGATGGACAGGCCCGTGCCCACCACGTATATACTGGTAAAAAGTTTGTGTTGTCTGACAAGCGTCCAGGCTTGTCTGAAATAGTTCAAAATCATAAACCGACCTTTAGATGCTTCGTATTCACGCTACCTATCCCGCTACGTTCCACGTGTGCCCGGTCTGCCTTTCCGCTCAATGTTACACTACCTATTCCTTCTACGGAAGCATCCAGGTCCGCACAATCTACATGCAACTCGGCACTTCCCACTCCCGAAAGCGATACCGTCAGGTCATCGCAGGTCAAATCCTTTACTTCCAGACTTCCTACTCCTTCTACCTGAAAATTTACATCACCCAGCTTCATCGGTTCCTTGCAATAGAAGGTACCTACCCCACTGAAACGGACTTCCTCCAGCGTAGGAGCCGACAGGTAAATCTTCACTCCCTGCTTCTGATTCCGGGCAGAAATTTTGGATTTCCGCTTTTTGTTGTCGATATAAAGACAGCCTCCCTTCACTTCCGCTACCAGATTCGCCACCTCTTCCTGCTTTCCTTCTACCGTCATCGAATACTTGTCCGATTGCACAAAGAAGATTTGAGCTACCGAGTTGAATTCGATGGAGGAGAAATTTCCTACTTTCCAATTTTTTTTGACGGTTTCACCAGTTCCGGCCATAGCCTCGATGACACAAAAAACACCAACCATCAGCAATCCCAATCCTTTCTTCAAAAAATCTGTCTTCATTGTCGTATTTATTTTTTAAGTTTCAATTTGTTCTTGTTCTTATACTGGCTCATGTCGCTCACCACTACCCGGTCGCCTGGCTGGAGTCCGGAAATCACTTCCACGTATTCGAAGTTGGAATCGCCCAACTGGACTTTCCGTTTCACCAGTTCGTTCGAACCGTCCATTACAAAGAGTTCATAATCGCCACGTCCCACGTAATAGCTGGCGTTGGCTATACGCAATACATCTTCCTTCACGGCATTCATTACATAGACATCGGTCTTCAATCCCGAACGGAGACGGCGGTTACTATCATCCACCAGTTGTACGGTAAAGGAAATGACTCCGTTCTTCGACAACGGTGTCACGCTGCTCACCTGCCCTTCCAGCTTTTCGCTACCAATCTTGACGATGGCCTTTCCACCGGCGGCTACACGGTCGCCATAGGTATCGGCTATTTCGCCTTCTACCTTGAAATGGCTCAAATCGGAAATGACAGCTATCTGCGAACCTTCGGTCACCTGCGCGCCAATCTGATTATTGATGTACGTCAGGATAGCCTTACGGGGCGAACGTACCTGCGCATCGTCCAGCGTTCGTTTTGTTTCTTTCAATCCCTTGAGAAAAATTTCATATTCCAGCTGCTTGACTTTCAAATCGGCGGCTTTCACTTTCCGTTCGTTGGCCAGTTGCTGGTGCAATTGTTCCAGTTCCAGCTTTCCGGTCTTGAAGTTCAGTTCCGCCTGATGTACCCGGTCCGTGGTACCGGAGCCCAGGCTATCCAGGTAACGTTCGTTCCGGAGTTCCACTTCCATACGGTTCACCTTCATCTCGGCCACCTTCACCTGCATCTCCAGGTCACTCAGGTACGTATTGTTGTTCACCTTCAACTGCTCCAACTGGTACCGTTTCATCTGCTCCTCGTCCAACTGCTTCTTGTATTCGGTCTCGGCACTCTGCAAATCCAGTTTCAGAATGGGGGTGCCTACATCCACACTATCGCCCCCTTTCTTATAGACTTCCAAGATACGGGTGTTGATGGGCGAGTTGATGATTTCCTCGAAAGCCGGAACCACTTTTCCCGATGCACTGACACTCACCTCGATGGTGCCCTGACTCACTTCCGAAAAGACGAGATCTTTCTCTTTCACACTGCTCCGCATCAATGAAATCAATACGATAAGGAGTACTACACATCCTCCCCCGATACCTCCATATTTGATAATCCGCTTGTTGCGTTCCTTGGTACGCACTTCTTTAGGTATTTCCCTATCCATAACTATCTGTTTATATAAATGACTTTTTACACATTTCCCGAGCAAGATACGTGCCAAAACCGCAACTAACTGATTCACAAGGAAAGTTCAAAAATCAGAGTGTCCGATTCCGAACACTCTGTACGGTTTTGGAATACATACCCTCTCATTTCCGGACACAAGAGCGGAAATCCAGGCGGACACGAAAACATCCATTCTTCCAGACTGGAAATCCATCAATTACAAGTGTTTTCATTGGGTTTCATCACAAAAAAATGTATCTTTGCAAAAAGAAGGAAGAAACATGAGCAACAAGGATTTGACTTGCGGACACTTCGTGAATCCGTTTACCGACATCGGCTTCAAGATTATTTTCGGCCAACCAGCCAGTAAGGAACTACTCATCACGTTACTGAACGAGCTGTTGGCCGGTGAGCACCAAATAGAGAACCTGACCTTCCTGGACAAGGAGAATCACTCCGACAACCTGGACGACGCGGGTATCATCTACGACCTTTATTGCCTGACAACGACAGGCGAATACATCATCGTGGAAATGCAGAACCGTTTCCATAGCAATTTCCTGGACCGGACCTTATTCTACATGTGTCGTGCCATCGGAAGACAGGTGGAGAACATACGCGAGAAACGAAAGAAAGAACGGGAACTCCGCACCGAAAATCCTGCCCCGGAAGAGGAAGACGACTTCATGTTGAACGAAGCGAAAGCGGACTACTACGGAGCGAGATACAAGCTCTCTACGGTGTACGGCATCTTCCTGATGAACTTCCGTGAACCGGAACTGGAAGCCAAGTTCCGTACGGATACCGTGATAGCCGACCGGGAAAGTGGTAAACAAGTCAATCCGCATTTCCGGCAAATCTTTCTTCAGTTCCCTTATTTCACGAAGGAACTCAACGATTGTGAAACTCTGTATGACAAACTGATTTATACCCTGAAGAATATGCAACACTGGAACCGAATGCCCGAAGCATTGAAAGAACAGATTTTCAACCGACTGGAAGAACTGGCTGCCGTAGCCAACCTTTCCCTGGAAGACCGCATTGCCTACGACAAGGCACTGGACCGTTACCGGGTAAGCAGCATAGTGGAAGAAGATGCCCGTGAAGCCGGATGGAAGCAAGGACTAGAGGAAGGAAGAGCTGAAGGACGGGCTGAAGGACATGCAGAAGGTCGTGTTGAAGGTCGCGCAGAAGGTCGTGCAGAAGGTCGTGCAGAAGAAAGAAAATCCATTGCACGTAACCTGAAGTCTTTGCACTTCACTACCGAACAGATAATGCAGGCCACCGGTCTGAGCGAAGCGGAAATAGAAGCTTTATAAACAACGGTGTGTTGCTGGCAGAAGACATGGAACTTTCCGGAATCTGTCTTAACTTACCAACCTACTAAAAACAAAATGTGATGTATTCGGGCGGGCAACCCCCGCCCCTACCCTAAACGTGGAATCCAATCCTTAATCAACCACTATTTCCCGGTAACATACCGGTAAACGATTTCCGATACATCGGCAATAAGCTGTTCCGTTTTTTCCATACTTTCCCAGGAATCCTTCACGAACACGACCAAGGTATACCGTCGCCCGTCCGGTAGAAAAACCATCCCAGCATCGTTGATTCCGATAAGGGCACCTGCGGCATTCTTGTCTCCCGTTCCCGTCTTATGGGCAATCTGCGCCCCGTTACTTTCCAACGGCTTGGGTAAACGGTTCAGTCCGGTACGACAGGTCATCAGAATCTGCCGAATCAACGGCTGGAACTCTCCCATCTCCAAATCAGTCGTAAAAAGTATTTCCAACAACCGGGCCATCTCAAGCGGAGAACTCCAATTATCGTAGCATTTGTCCAAATCCCGGTGCATCTCATCTTCCGTACTCGAAATCGCAAACTCCTTCAAGCCCAACGAACGGATGTAACGGTCCGTTTCGGCGGTTCCTCCGGTATGCGCAAACAAGATATCACAGGCATTGTTATCGCTCCATTGCAACGTGTATTCCAACAACTCCCGTACCGATAACGACACATTTCCGTCGGGATACTTGTCGCGTAACGGGCTGTATGTATCCGGTTTCAAATCTTCTTTTCCAATTGCGATGCGGCTCTCCGAAGTTCTCCCCCGCTCATGCAGATACTTTCCTACGGCCATCGCCTGATGGAGTTTATACACACTCATCAACGGATAAGGCACCTCATTAAACAAAGTCAGCGTGTCTTTCCCATCCACCACAAGAGCAGCCCCCACCTGCGCCCGGCAATTCTTTATCCGATTTGCCAGTTCCTGCCTCAACGAGGCATCCGGTTGCGCCCATGCCCAAACGGATATGCCCCACAATATACCTGTCAAAAACAATCTACCGATATACCTTGTCTTTATCATCTGTATTCCCATAAGTCCTGAATTTTATCAACCGCAAACACCACTTTTCATCCCTTGAAAAAACGAACGTTCATTCGAAGCAAAACGAACGTTTGTCTTGTGTGATACGAACGTTCGTTTCACACAAAATGTCCGTTTGTTTTTCCGAGACCTAGCACTTTACAAAAATAACCGTTTTTTCGCATGAAAAGACAATTGTCCGGAAAATAATGAAAAGACAGAATCCGCACAAACGATAAACGGGAAATAGCCGATAACGCGCCAGGACCACCTTTACCGTGAAGTTTTTTCCCTAAAACAACCTGAGAAAGACTTTTTTTTCGGATATTTGCAAAGAATGTATTGCCGGAAGAACCGAAAATACAGGCCGGCAAGCAGTTATCTGAAAATAACTCTATCACTAAACAATACTAAAACTATGAAAGTAAAATCATTCTTGGCTGTTGCGGCAGCCTGCGTACTGGGCATGTCTTCATGCTCGGACGAATCAACGACTAAAATTCCTGTATACGGTTGGCAAGGGGAAGGCGGAGACGCTACAGAAGCCTCCATCCAGGCGGATTTCAAGAAATGGAAAGAGCACGGACTGGACGGTATGTGCTACAATGCCGGCGGATTCAACGTCGAAAAGCATACCCGTGCCGCCAAAATCGCCCATGCAAACGGACTGGAATACCATGCCTGGATTCCATCGATGCTGAAAGGCGATGCAGACTCTACCTGGTATGCCGTAAACCGGAAAGGCGAATCGGCCTACAACGTACAGGCCTACGTTCCTTATTACAAATGCATGTGTCCGAACAACCCGGATGTCATCAACTATCTGGTGACTGAATACGGAAAGATTGCCGATATTCCGGAAGTGGACTTCATCCATCTGGACTACATCCGCTACGTAGATGTGATTCTGGCCCGCGGCCTGTGGGAAAAATACGGTCTGGTGATGAACGAAGAATATCCTACCGCCGACTATTGCTATTGCGACAAGTGTGTAGCCGATTTCAAGGCTGCGACCGGTATCGACATCAAGAGTGTAGAAGACCCGTCTACCTGTGAAGAATGGAAACAGTTCCGTTACAACGTCATCACCAGCCTGGTGAACAAGATTGCCGAAACAGTACATGCCAAAGGTAAGAAAGTCAGCGCAGCGGTCTTCCCGGGACCGGAATCGTATGCCAAGAAACTGGTACGCCAGGAATGGAACAAATGGAACATCGACGCGTTCTTCCCGATGAACTACAACGACTTCTACCTGGAACCGGCTTCCTGGGTAGGCAAAATCACCCAGGAAGAAGTCAACTCCGTAAACGGAAAGATTCCGGTATACAGCGGTCTGTTCATCTGTCACGACTGGCAGAACAAGGCCAATATCAAAGACCCGGAAGGACACGGACTGATTCCTTCTGAAATCATGGAAGCTGTACGCGGGTCCATCGAAGCGGGTGCGGCCGGTGTCGCCCTGTTCACTCCATCGAACATGACCGACGAACATTGGGCAGAATTCGATAAGGCCATCCACATGAAACGGTAAGCCGTATCTTACTTTAAACAAAAGATAACGGGTGGAACTCTGGTTGTACGATTATGCCAGGAGTTTCACCCGTTATGTATTTCCTGGGCCTGAAGTTGCACATCTCATAAACTCTCTCTACCTTTGATACCACGAAACAAAGGCAACAAAGATGAACGAGCAGGTATTACAGAAACTGAAGGTACTGGCGGAATCGGCCAAATACGACGTATCTTGCGCTTCCAGCGGAACCGTCCGGCGCAACTCCAAAGGAGGAGTGGGAAACACCGTCGGCGGATGGGGCATCTGCCATAGCTTCGCCGAAGACGGACGATGCATCTCCCTGCTGAAAATCATGCTCACCAACTACTGCATCTACGATTGCGCCTACTGCATCAACCGCATCAGCAACGACATTCCCCGGGCTACCCTTTCTGTAAGCGAACTGGTGGACCTGACCATGGAATTTTACCGGCGTAACTACATCGAAGGGCTTTTTCTCAGCTCGGGCGTAGTACGCAACCCCGACTATACCATGGAACGTCTGGTACGTGTGGCCAAGGATTTACGCGAGGTACATCGCTTCAACGGCTATATCCATCTGAAAAGTATTCCGGGAGCCAGCGAGGAACTGGTCCGTCAGGCCGGACTCTATGCCGACCGTCTGAGCGTCAACCTGGAAATCCCTACCGAAGAAAACCTGAAACGGCTGGCTCCGGAGAAAGACCACCAAAGCGTGTACCTGCCCATGAAATACATCCAGCAAGGGGTACTGGAGAGCAACGAGGAACGGAAGAAATACCGGAAAGCGCCCCGTTTCGCCCCGGCCGGACAAAGCACGCAGATGATAGTCGGTGCCACCTCCGAGACCGACCGTGACATTCTCCGGGTTTCCTCCAGCCTCTACGAACGTCCTACCATGAAGCGTGTCTATTATTCCGGCTACATTTCCGTGAATACTTACGACAAGCGCCTCCCTGCCTTGAAACAACCGCCACTGGTCCGCGAGAACCGCTTGTATCAGGCCGACTGGCTGCTCCGTTTCTATGAATTCAAGGTCGATGAACTGGTGGACGACCGTACCCCGGACCTGGATTTGGAAATTGACCCGAAACTGGCCTGGGCTCTGCGTCACCCGGAATTTTTCCCGGTCAATATCCAGACGGCCGATTACGAAAGCCTGTTGCGTGTACCGGGTATCGGAGTACGTTCGGCCAAACTCATCGTCACCTCCCGCCGCTTTTCACGCGTAGGCTTCTATGAACTGAAAAAGATGGGAGCGGTCATGAAGAAAGCCAAGTACTTCATCACCTGCAACGAATTGCCAGACAAGACGATTCTGGAACTGGGTCCTACACAAGTACGCAAGCTCCTCCTTCCCCATCCGGCCAAGAAAAAAGACGATTTACAACTGAGTTTCGACTTCGGAGACTCGTTTACGACCCACGAAAAGCCATGATTATTTTCCGATACGACCAAAGCTTCGAGGGATTGCTGACCGCCCTCTTCGATGCCTATAGCCGGAAACAGTTTCCGGACTTGCTACAGGCAGAAGAGCTTCCTCTCCCCCTGTTCTACGACGAGGTACATACCGTCATCACCGATACTGAAAAGGCGGAAAGGGTGTGGAAAGCCTTGCAGAAGAAATTGTCCCGTTTCGCCTTGTCCGGACTGACACGATGCTGGCTTTCCGAACTTCCCGAAACGCCCATGCTGCTATTCCGTTATCTGAGAAAAGTAGTCGATACGCCTCGCTCCATCGAAACCAATTTCACCGACCCTGACATCCTGGCTATGGCCAAACTGAGCAAAAAGGTGAGCGATGAACGGACTCGGGTCCTGCAATTCATGCGTTTCCAGAAGACGGCCGAAGGCATCTATTTCGGAGTCATGGAACCGCTCTACAACGTTTATCCGCTCACCATCGGTCATTTCCGCGACCGTTTTGCCGACCAGCGCTGGCTGATTTACGACGGCAAACGGAAATACGGCTATTATTACGACGGGAAGGAAGTGAACGAAATCACCTTCGCCGACCCTCACCAGCAACATCTGTTGACCGGAAAACTGGAAGACAGCCTCCTCGATAAAGACGAAAAACTTTTCCAGCAGTTGTGGAAAAGCTATTTCAAATCTATCTGCATCAAGGAACGGCTCAATCCGGTAAAACACCGGAAAGACATGCCGGTCCGCTATTGGAAATACCTGACCGAAAAGGGATAATCCTATTCATCCAGGTTAAAAAGAGCCTCCGGATAACCGATATCTACCAGAAACAAGGCATTCCCCGGAACAGAAGTTCCCGCACTACAGCGGTTCTTTTCTTCGATGACCTCTCGGAAACCCTCCACCGAAAGTTTTCCGCGCCCCACTTCTACCAGCGTACCAACCACCGCCCGTACCATGTTCCGCAGGAAACGGTCGGCCTGAATGGTAAACACCCATTCGTCAGGACCCGTCTGCTCCCAATGTGCCTGCATGATTCTGCAATTGTTGGTCTTGACATCTGTATGCAGCTTGCTGAAACTGGTAAAATCGATGTAATCGAACAGTGTTTTCGCCGCCTCATTCATTGTTTCGAAATCCAACGGCTGGAAAATCCGCCACGAATACGCCCGGCTGAACGGGTCTTTCCGGGTTGTGATGTAATACTTGTATGTCCGGTAAGTCGCGTCAAAGCGGGCATGTGCGTCCGGACGTACCTCCCTCACCCGGTACACCGAAATGTCCGGCGGCAGAATCCGGTTCAACTTATCAGTCACAACATCTGCATCCAACGGCCGGTGAGAATCGAAATGCGCTACCATCAGCCGGGCATGTACCCCCGCATCGGTTCGACCGGCCCCGGTCACTTCCAAGGTCTCATCCCGTAGAAAAGTCTTCAGACCGCGTGTCAGCGTTTCCTGCACACTGTCACCGTTCGGCTGTATCTGCCATCCGTGATAATTCGTGCCGTCATAGGCCAGATAAATGAAATATCGATGCATAAACTCAACGGGCGGTAATGTGGAAACATCCTTGCTTCAACTCATATTTTACGTAGCAACGGTCGGCCTTACGCAAATCACGCAATACCTCCGACAACACCAGCTTCAAGGTATCGGCATTCACATCCTGCATGGGACGGCCATCCGGGTCTTCCACCTTGGCAAAACGTTTCCAGCTCAAATCGAACGTCGTACCGTAGAAATGACAGGAGTTCAACGAAGCGTTTCCGTTGGTGCGGCGTAACCGTTTCACATCTTCCTTGGTACGGGTTACCGAAGTGACGATTACCTTGTTCGGATTCAACCCCTTGTTCTCCAATGAATCCAGGAAGTTCACTCCGATAGTATCGAGCAAGGCACTGGCCTGTGGAATCAAATAAGGAATGGAGTGCGTCAGTGAATCGACATCATACCGTTCACAAGGAACGATGTGAATCAGACGTTCTCCCAGTCCGACCGCTTCTTCACGGCTACCGATGGGACGGATACCGATTTTCTTGGCAGTAGCCAGCTGTACAGCATTCAAATCGCCGAACGAACGTTTATAACTGATGACTCCCCGGATATTGTGTGGATTGTTCATTTTCATAGACATGTCTTTTGCCTCTTCTTTACACCCCAGACAGATGAGGCTTCCCATCAAGAAGACCAGACCATAAATACCCAATAATCTTTTCATATTTCTCTTTCAATTCATGTTTAGCCGTGCAAAGATAGAGAATAAATCAATAAGTAAAAATTAATAAGTAAAAACGAGGGAATGAATACGCTTATCCTTTGAAAGGACCTCCCTATCAACCGATACCCATCATGCTTCCCTCCCAATCCCCGACCAAGAGCGTCCAACCGCTAGCACCAGGCACCTGAACGCCTCCCCAAAACCGATATTATAACTTCAGGTTATAGTACATAAAAAAATGTGAATAGGTTGAAGTTGATAAATGTCGTACCTTTGCCGGCGAAAAAGAAATTACAAACTTAATCAAAGATAAAAGATATGTTCAAGAAAGGAAACAGAGCCAATACCTTGCATGGTATTCTATTGATTGCCTTATTCTCGTTTGCGGCGTTCTACATCGCAGAAATTCCTTTTGTAAAAGGATTATCCTTCAGCCCGCTTATCGTCGGAATCATTCTCGGTATGCTATATGCCAACAGCTTACGGAACAAACTTCCGGAAACATGGGTACCGGGTATCAAGTTCTGTACCAAACAGATTCTGCGCGCCGGTATCGTACTGTACGGCTTCCGTCTGACTCTGACCCAAGTAGCTGCCGTAGGACTTCCGGCCGTAGTAATCGATACCATCATCGTAGCCGGTACCATTTTCCTGGGAATCTTCTTGGGAAAACTGCTGAAAATGGATAGTGACACTTCTTTGATGACTTCAACGGGTAGCGCCATCTGTGGGGCAGCCGCCGTACTGGGTGCTGAACCTGTGGTACGTTGTGAAGGACACAAGACAGCCATTGCGGTTTCTACCGTAGTTATCTTCGGAACCATCTCCATGTTCCTTTACCCCATCATGTACCGTTCGGGCATGCTGAGCGCATTGGGTGATACCGGCGTTGCCATCTATACCGGAAGTACCCTACACGAAGTGGCACATGTAGCCGGTGCCGGTAATGCCATGGACCCGACCGATGCCCTGGGAATCGCCGGAACAGCTACCATCACGAAAATGATTCGTGTCATGATGCTGGCTCCCGTACTGGTTATCATGAGTTTCGCTTTGGCGGGCCGCAAGAAAGCAACTCCGGATGCCAACAATGGAAAAAGTAAAATTACAATTCCTTGGTTTGCCTTCGGTTTCATCGGTATCATCTGTCTGAATTCGTTGCTGCAAGCCGCTTTAGGAGTAGAAAGCGTAAAGGAAATCCCGTTAAACGGTGCTATCGAATACATCGATACATTCATGCTGACCATGGCGATGACAGCGCTGGGTACCGATACTAGCATCGACAAGTTCAAACAGGCAGGCGCCAAACCGTTTGTCTTGGCCGGACTGCTGTATATCTGGCTGGTTGTAGGCGGATACCTGCTGACTAAATACCTCGTTCCGATGCTCGGATAACTTCGATCGGCTCAAAATCAAACGCAATAAATTTGTTCGTATCAAGGACAAAAAGCTGTCTTCCCATTCGGGAGGGCAGCTTTTTTTTAATCTATATCCGACGAATTATCAGGATAACAGACTCTCAAGAAGTCTGACAATATCTTATTCCTGTTTATCGAAGTAATCGAGTGTCCAACTGTCCATCCATTCAATCACCGGTGTTCCTTCTTTGAATTGAACAGGCAACCAGATATAACGTGCATCACTCGGATGTTTCGGACGCCAGATATCAGCCATAAACATGTACGCATCCTTCTTGCCTGGGATGTTAAGTACATAAGTACTTTGTCCACCGAAAGTAATTTCTGATTTTGGTCCCACACAAGGATTCGGATGCTGAGTCCACGGTCCCCAAATACTTGGAGCAGAAAACATACGGGCTTCGTTAGGATCCCATCCCGTACAACCGGAAGTAATTAACCAATACGTTCCATCTTTCTTGAAGATGGCAGGAGCTTCGTTATGTCCACACGGAGCAATACGGGCGTACTTACCGGTATGGCTCAAATAATCGTCACTCAGTTCCGCAACGTGCAATGTCAGGTTATCCTCCGAAGAGAAGATATGATAAGCCTTACCATCATCATCTACAAATAGCTGCATATCTCTGGCCATCTGACCTCCTTCCAGATCACGTTTTACAAATAGTCCCTTCGCTATGGCCTCTCTCCATTCCGGAGTCCACCATTCTTTAAAGTTCTCAAGATTAAGCGTATCAAATACCGCTTTCTGCTCTTCAGTCATATCGAAAGGAAGCTTACCGGCATTCGGACGAAGCGAACCGATATACTGAAACGGACCTACCGGGGAATCACTAACAGCACAAGCGGATCTTGCGGCCGAATAACCTTTCCCCTTCAGCTCAAGATGAAACCACATCACAAACTTCTTTGTCTTTTCATTATAAATGACTTTCGGACGCTCCATGATACAACCCTGAATGATGTCACTGGTTGTATCGTTCATCTCGACAGGAAGAACAACACCTTCATTTTTCCAATCCGTCAGATTCCTCGAAGAATAACACATGATACCTACCATGGCTGCACTGGTAGAATCACATTTGTTTTCGCCATACCAATAATAAGTATCATCGTAAACAAGCATTCCACCACCATGAGCATTCACATGGACTCCTTTATCATCGAGCCATAATTCACCCGATTTGATCGGTTTCATCGGTTCCGTCTGAGCGCAGGATACCAATAACAAAACACCGAATAAACAACCTAAAAATGTCTTTTTCATAGTTTCTTCTTATTTTCCGGCAAAAGTAGTATTTTTTTTTTAACACAAGCAGCAAAAACAACCACTTTTTTAAAAGAAAAGAATCTTTTTCTATCCGCACCTTTGCACCATCACATTTTGCTCGTCTGACCGAAAACGTCTACCTTTGTATAGAAATCCAACAACCATATCATGATACAACAGACATCCTTTACATTACGCCCACGCTCCCGCGGTTTTCACCTGATTACAGACGAAGTCATCAGCAAATTACCGGAATTACCCAAGACCGGTTTGTTGAACCTGTTCATCCAACATACCAGCGCCGCACTTTCCATCAACGAGAACTGCGACCCGGATGTACGAAGTGACCTGGAAAAGATATTCAATAACCTGGTACGCGAACGGGAATCGTGGTACGACCATACATTGGAAGGTTGGGACGACATGCCGGCCCATGCCAAATCGACCCTGGTGGGTGCCAGTCTTTCCATTCCCATCACAGACGGTTCTTTGAATCTGGGTACGTGGCAAGGTATTTACCTGTGTGAATTCCGTAACCATGGCGGTGGCAGAAGAATTATCGCCACAATAATAGGATGATTTTTTAATGAATTGTCCCCCGATAAAGCTAAGGAAGAAGACAGCCGTCAGGCATAAGATGTACGAAGAGAATCAGCATCATTTCTTTTCGTACTTCCGCCGGTAAAGCATGGGAGCCATCTTCATCTGCTTCTTAAAGAACTTGCTGAAAGAAGCCTGGTCAGAAAAATGCAACTCTTCGGCAATCTGTCCCACCGGGATACGTTCATCCTCCAGAATCAGCATGGCCTGATGCACAATTTCGTTGCAGATTACCTCATGAGGTGTCTTTCCGATTTTCTCTTTGACCACCCGTGTCAGGTGTTTGGTAGAAATACACAAGGACTCGGCATAGAAATCGACGGTATGCTCCGAAGAAAAATACCTGGAAACCAATTTCAGGAATCCCAACGTAATGAAATCATATTTGTTGATATGCGGAGTAAAACGATCTGTGTCTTCACGATGAGACAACATGATGTTTCCCAGCTCCAGACTGAAACTCTTGAAATACAACTGTGCCAACTCCTGACGGTAGAAATGTTTCATATCAGACAGGCATTCCCGAAGCAACAGAAGCTGATGTTCCAGTGTACCACACTCCTTTTCTGACAATTCCTGAACAGGGATATTCAACCGTTCCAACAGGTATCCCTGAGGGCCCGGACGCAGATTCTTCAAAGATTCACTGGCAAACTCAAATGTAATAAATACTCCCCAAGCATGTAAATCAGGGCTGAATTGCTCCATCTGGATAGAAACCGTTTCCATAACATCCAGAAAAGCGTATGCCCGTACTTCATAGTTCCTGCCTGCAATCTGTAGCGACAAACTTCCGTGGCAGACCAACATGAACAGGCGGCTTCCTCCCAACGTACGTCCCTCCAGTCGTCCGAAATCGGAAGGAGACACCAGCAGGATTCCTCCCTTCAAATAACAGGTAGGCGGAAATAAAGGCATCAATTCTTTCTGTGTCATCCGTATGCAATTTTCATTTACCGGCAACAAATATAAAGAATCCTGTCTTCCGCAAACAAATCTTTGCGCTAAATAGACATAGGGTTTACTAATAAGTTCTAATACTGGGTGATATGGACAAATGATTGTACCTTTTGTCCAAACAGTACGCCTCTCTAGCCCTCTATTTTTACCTCAGAATCTCAAATTAAACGAACTATGAAGGTAAAAAGTATTCTCGGAATCGGCCTCTGCTGCCTTGCATTGTCTGCCTGTCAGCAAAGCCGGAAACCACAAGAAGAAGGTGGAAAGTATCCGCTTCTGACGCTGACACCGGAAGACAGGCAGCTCTCTGTAAAATATTCCGCGGTGATAGAAGGAAAGCAGGACGTAGAAGTGCGTCCGCAAGTATCAGGTACCATTACGCAAGTGCTGGTAGAAGAAGGTGCCCACGTACATAAAGGGCAGGTACTGTTCATTATTGATCAGGTACCTTATCGGGCTGCCCTGCAGAAAGCCCGGGCTGCCGTGGCGACCGCAGAAGCCAACGAAGCGACGGCCAAACAGACACTCGACGGAAAAATGTCGCTTTACGAAGATAAAGTCATCTCGGATTTCGAATTGCGGACGGCACAGAACGAATACAAGAGTGCCCAGGCAGCCTTGTTACAGGCTCAGGCGGAACTTACTGACGCACAAAACAACCTGTCGTATACCGAAGTGAAAAGTCCGGTAGACGGTTATGCCGGTATGACCTCCTACCGTATCGGCGCCCTGGTAAGTGCCTCGATGACCGACCCGCTTATCCGAGTTTCGGACAATTCGGAAATGTATGCCTATTTTTCCCTAAGCGAGAAACAGGTACTCACCCTGACAGCCCAATACGGTTCATTGGACCAGGCGCTCGCTTCCTTTCCCAAAGTTTCGTTGGAACTGAACGACGGAAGTACATACGCCCAGAAAGGAAAAGTAGATGTCATCAGTGGCATCATCGACAAGACAACCGGAACTGTCAGCCTGCGGGCAATATTCAGCAATCCGGACAAACGGCTGATGAGTGGCGGTTCAGCCAATATCATCGTTCCGTATGACCGGACACAATGCATTGTTATCCCGCAAGGAGGAACGTATGAAATCCAGAACCGTATCTTTGCCTTCAAGGTGATAGACGGAAAAGCAGTCTCCACGCCTATCGAAGTGTTCGAAATCAATAACGGTACCGAATACATCGTCGAAAAAGGCTTGCAGGCAGGCGATGTCATCGTATCCGAAGGTGCCGGTCTACTCAAAGACGAAACCATAGTCAGCACTCCACAAGACGAACAGGCACCAACCGATAAGAAGAAGGAGGCATAACCATGAAACTACAACATTTCATTGACCGACCGATTCTGTCTATCGTCATATCCGTCGTTATTCTGGTGGCAGGCCTCATCGGACTGTATGCCCTATCGGTAGAACAGTATCCGGACATCGCACCGCCTACCATCCGAGTTTCCACGACCTATAGCGGCGCCAATGCCGAAGCGGTTCAGAAAAGTGTCATCGTGCCACTGGAAGAAGCCATCAACGGAGTAGAGAACATGACTTACATGACTTCTACCGCCAGCAACACGGGTAGCGCCGAAATTACGGTCTATTTCAAACAAGGAAGTGACCCGGACATGGCGGCTGTAAACGTACAGAACAAGGTTTCTACAGCCACTTCTCTTTTGCCGGCCGAAGTGACCAAAGTAGGTGTCACCACCATGAAACGCCAAAGCAGTATGCTGAAAATTTTCGGGCTTTACAGTCCGAACGGTACCTACGACAGGAACTTCCTGACCAACTACCTGAGCATCAACGTCAAGCCACAGATACAACGTATATCGGGAGTAGGCGAAGTAAATGTCATGGGAGGTGACTATGCCATGCGTATCTGGTTGAAACCGGACGTAATGGCCCAATACGAACTGGAGCCGAGCGATGTAGAAGCCGCCCTTTCCAGCCAGAATATAGAAGCTTCTACCGGCTCCATCGGTGAAGATTCGAAAAATGTGTACCAATATACCTTGAAATACCGCGGACGTCTGGAAAAGGAACAGGAGTTCGAAGAAATCGTCATCCGGGCCTACGATGACGGACGCGTATTGAAACTGAAAGACATCGCCACCGTGGAACTGGGTGCCCAAAGCTATTCCTATACCGGAACGGTGAACGGTGCACCGGGAACTACCTGTATGATTAACCAGACCGCCGGAACCAATGCCAACGAAATCATTACAGAAATAGACAAGTACTTGGATGAACTGAAAGAAACCCTGCCGGAAGACATGGAAATCGTGGAACTGATGAGTACCAAAAATTTCCTCGACGCTTCTATCGATGAAGTCATCAAAACCCTGCTGGAAGCCATCGTGCTGGTCGTACTCGTGGTATACGTGTTTCTGCAGAATCCGCGTTCCACCCTCATCCCGACCATCAGTATCTTCGTATCGCTTATCGGTACGTTTGCCGCGCTGTACATCGCCGGATTCAGCATCAACCTGCTGACCCTGTTCGCCCTGGTACTGGCCATCGGTACCATTGTAGACGATGCCATCATCGTAGTAGAAGCGGTCCAGGTACGTTTCGACGAAGGCTACCGGTCGCCTTACAAGGCTTCCGTAGATGCCATGACAGGTATCTCCTCGGCCATCGTCACTTCTACCCTGGTCTTCATGGCGGTATTCGTACCCGTATCATTTATGGGAGGAACCTCGGGCGTCTTCTATACCCAGTTCGGTATTACCATGGCGGTAGCGGTCGGTATTTCGGCCATCAACGCCTTGACCCTTTCCCCGGCCCTCTGTGCCCTGATTCTACGACCCAACGAAATCCTGACAGACGGCAAGAAACCGGAATTCTCCACCCGTTTCCGTCTGGCTTTCGATTCTGCCTTCAAGCGGATAGTCCTGAAATACAAGAGCGGTGTCAAGTTCTTCATCAAACGGAAATGGCTGGCATGGACCTCTTTCGCCGCAGCCGTCGGATTGCTTTTCTATTTCATGGGAACAACCAAGACCAGTCTGGTGCCTTCGGAAGATACCGGTTCCATCTTCATCAGTCTGGATGCTCCTGCCGGCAGTACATTGGCCGAAACCGAAAGCATCATGAACGAAGTGGAAGACGAACTAAAGGAAATACCACAGATAGAAAACTTCAACAAAGTAGCCGGATTCGGAATGGGTTCGGGCAGCGGTGCCTCGCACGGTATGTTCATCGTCAAACTGAAACACTGGGACGAACGGCAGGACAAAAACAGCAGTGTAGATGCCATCTCGCAGGAAATCTACCGCCGTACCGCCCACATCAAGAACTGCAACCTCTTCGTATTCTCTCCACCGATGATTTCCGGTTACGGAACCGGTAACAGTTTCGAACTCTACCTTCAGGACCGCTCCGGAAAAGGAATCGACGCGCTTAGCCAGGTAACCGACACCTTCCTGGTGGCACTGAACAAACGTCCTGAAATCCAGATGGCCTATACCTCCTTCAGCGCCAACTTCCCTCAATACCGGGTGGATGTGGACGAAGCACAGTGTCAACGGGCCGGAACGACAACCGAAGCGGTACTGTCCGTTCTTTCAGGTTACTATGGAAGCCTTTACGTTTCCAACTTCAACCGCTTCACCAAACTGTACCGTGTCATCATCCAGGCTCCGTCCGATGAACGGAAGAGTATGCAGTCGCTCGACAACGTCTTTGTAAAGACTTCCGGCGGTATGGCTCCTGTCAGCCAGTTCGTCAAACTGACCAAGACTTACGGTGCGGAATCGTTGACCCGCTTCAACATGTTCTCGTCCATCAACGTACAGGGAATGCCTGCCAGCGGTTACAGTTCGGGCGATGTCATCAATGCCGTAAAGGAAGTGGCCGCAGAGACCCTGCCGACCGGCTACGGTTACGAGTTCTCCGGCATGACCCGTGAAGAGGAACAGATGGCCAATTCGCACGATACAGTCATCATCTACGGCGTATGTATCTTGTTCATTTACCTGATACTGTGCGCGCTGTACGAGAGTCTGTTCATCCCGATGGCGGTTATCCTATCCGTCCCGTTCGGACTGATGGGTAGTTTCCTCTTTGCCCGGTTATGGGGTATCGAAAATAACATCTACCTGCAGACAGGACTTATCATGCTAATCGGACTGTTGTCGAAAACAGCTATCCTGCTGACCGAATATGCCACCGAACGGCGTAAGGAAGGCATGTCGCTCACCCAAGCCGCCATTTCCGCCGCCGGTGTCCGTCTCCGTCCGATTCTGATGACCGCCCTGACCATGATATTCGGTCTGCTCCCGCTGATGTTCGCATCGGGTGTAGGTGCCAACGGCAACACCTCCCTCGGCGTAGGCGCGGTAGGCGGTATGCTGATCGGTACCATCGCCCTGCTGTTTGTAACCCCCGCCTTCTTCATCACCTTCCAATACATTGAAGAGCGGGTTATGGGTAAACGTAAAGAAGACAGAAAACTATGAGAAAGATAACCTGCATAACCATCATTTGTATAAATATGGTACTGCTGAGCAGTTGCCACATTTATCGGAATTACCAGCGTCCGGACAATCTGCCAACCGACAGCCTGTTCCGGGATGCCGACAATCAGCCTGTCACAGATTCCCTTTCCCTGGGGGATCTGCCCTGGCAGGAAATTTTCCAAGATACCTTGTTGCAGCAGTACATCCGGTACGGCCTGGAGCATAACACCGATATGCAGACGGCACTGCTACGGGTAGACCAGGCAAAAGCCCAACTGACCGCTGCCAAGCTCTCTTTCCTGCCCTCGCTGACCCTCTCTCCGCAAGGTACCTTGACCAGCACGGCCGGAAGCAAAACCGTAAAGACGTATGAACTACCGGTACAGGCCAGCTGGGAAATCGACCTGTTCGGCAACCTGCGGAATGCCAAGAAAGGTACACAGGCTACCCTGCTGCAACAGCAAGCCTACCAGCAGGCTGTCCGTTCGGAACTGATAGCCGGTATCGCCAATACCTATTATTCCCTGCTGATGCTGGACGAACAGGTGGCCATCAGCCAGTCTACCCTGGAAGTCTGGAAAGAGCAGGTACGAACCATGGAAGCCCGGATGAAAGTGGGTGAAGAAACCGAGAATGCCGTCACCCAAGCCCGTGCCAGCCTGTATGAACTGGAAGCCACCCACAACGACCTGCTCCGCCAGCAACGGGAAACCGAAAATTCCCTCTGCACCTTGCTGGGGATGACTTCGCGCAGTCTGGAACGTGGAACACTGGACAAACAAATATTTCCGGAAACACTTCCTACAGGCATCCCTGTCCGTCTGCTTTCCCGCCGACCGGACATCGTACAGGCCGAAATGACCCTGGCCAATGCCTATTACACTACGAACCAGGCACGCTCGGCTTTCTATCCGAACCTGAACCTGAGCGGTAGCGCAGGCTGGACCAATGCCCTCGGACAGGCAGTCACCAATCCGGGGGACTGGATTCTCTCGGCAGTCGCCTCACTGACCCAACCGCTTTTCAACCGCGGAAAACTGATTTCCAACCTGCGCGTATCGAAAGACGAAGAACAGATTGCATTGCTGAACTACAGACAGGCATTGCTGGATGCCGGACAGGAAGTGAACGATGCCCTCTATGCCACCGAATCGGCCGGAAGGAGTCTGGAAAGTCACCGGAAGCAATGCCGGGAACTGGAACGTACGGTACAGACATCCGAAGCCCTGTACCGAACCGGCAACGCCACCTACCTGGAACTGCTTACCGCCCGTCAATCGCTACTGAATGCCCGGCTGAATGTAGTAACCGACAGTTTCACACAGTGCCAAGCGGTCATCAATCTGTATCAGGCACTGGGAGGAGGAGCCGAATAGTCCATACGGATGCCGACAGAAAAATTCAAATAAATGCAATATAACCAACTTAATAGCCTTGAAGTATGAAAAAAATTACATTGTTAATGCTTTCCCTGTTCCTCTATGTAACAGGCCAAGCGCAGACGGTAGAAAAGAGAATTTATACACAGGCAAAGCAACAAGCTGCCCAGGAACGGGAAGAACAGAAGCGGACAGAAGAAGTACAGGATTCTATCCTGTTCGTAGAAGCCGTAAAAAGTCTGGAAAAACTGGACTTCGTAGTCGAAGCGGACAAATTGATATTCAAGCACGGCGAGACGGCCTATGTCACCTTGAACACCAATTTCTTTTCACTTTCGGACGACCAGGCCGTCGTTCAAATCGCCCCGTTCAACAGCGGGGGGCCGAACGGTGTAGGAGGCATTACGCTGGAAGGCCGCGCTTCGAACATCAAGATGAAAACAGACAAGAAGGGAAACATCAGCTTTTCCATGAGCGTTATAGGCAATGGTATCTCTGCCAATGTTTCCCTGTCCTTGCCACAAGGCAGCCATCGGGCTACCGTAACCGTCAACCCGAATTTCAGTTCAAACCGGATAACCTTCAGCGGTTATCTGGTACCTAAAGAGTGTTCCACTGTATTTCAAGGAACTTCATTCTAATATACTTTATCATTATCATTACTGAGCAGAGGTCAGCCTCCATCCGACGGATAGCCTGAAACGATCCCGGTGGAGCTGACCTTTTTTACTCATTCCGCAACAAAAACAGCAAATCTTTTCATCGGTCCGAAAATACTTCGTATATTTGCGCCCGCTATGGCAAAGTATCTGTTTCTTTTATACATCGCACTGGGAATATATCTGCTATCCGGATACAGTTCCGATACCCATAACACTCAGCAGTACGATACCTCCTGTACTACTGAACAATATTATGGGAATGAAACAGTCTACCGTAAATCCGAATCCCAATCCGGGAAAAAAGAAATCAATAAAGAAAAGTACCACCTTGCCAAGACAGGAATAGGTTGCACAGAATCCATCTGTTCATGGCGTACCTGCTGCCCATCCAAGATTCTGAAATTCCATCCCACCCCTTCCGTATTGGCCCGTACAGCCAGACTCCTGAAAATACTTCTTCCCGAAGATAAAGAAACCTTCTTTTCTCCCCCGATTCTATCCAACCGCTATCCCAGCGAATATTACATTTTCTGCTTAAAACGTATTCTGATTTAGCATACCGATTGTTATACAACAAGACGGTAGGGCATCTTATACCCGTATCTTGCCTGTTTCCGCCATGAGAGACTTGTTCCTGTATCTGTCTGTCCTGAAAGAGAAAGGAACCCCTGTTTTAATTATGCTAATTATCAGTTTACATGGATTTTATATTCGATTTTATTCTACACATCGACCAATACCTGATCGGTATTGTACAGACTTATCATACCTGGGCTTATATCCTGCTGTTTCTTATCATTTTCTGTGAAACAGGACTCGTAGTGACACCGTTCCTTCCGGGAGACTCCTTGCTTTTTGTCTCCGGAGCCATCGCTGCCCTTCCGGGCACTCCCCTGGAGGTCAACCTGTTGGCTTTGATTCTATTCATAGCTGCCGTAGCAGGAGATTCCTGCAACTACATGCTCGGACATCTTTTCGGGAAGAAACTCTTCAACGGAAGAAACACCGGCATCTTCAAACAGAAACACCTGGACAAGACTCATGAGTTCTATCGGAAATACGGAGGAAAGACCATCATCATTGCCCGATTCGTACCTATCGTCCGCACTTTCGCCCCGTTTGTGGCCGGCATGGGTAAGATGCACTACACTTATTTCATGATATACAACCTGATAGGCGGTGCATTATGGGTAGCCTCATTCTGTTACGCCGGATATTTCTTCGGCGACCTTCCATTCGTACAGCAGAATCTGAAGCTGCTGATAGTAGCCATTGTGGTCATCTCCATCCTACCGGCTGTCATCGAAGTAGTACGGGCCAAATGGAAACTCCGTCAACAGACAGTCTGAACTGTCATCCGATACTCAATCAAATAACCAGGACTTAAAATAGTTTATTGCATACATCTTATGAAAAATTCTTTTTTTAGCCGATTTACACCACAAGAACCCAAGTTCTTCCCGATGTTGAAACACTTGTCTGAAATCCTGATGGTCTCTGCCGACCTGCTGGTAGAAAGTCTGGAACACAACAGTCCGAAAGAACGGAACGAATATTACAAACGCATCAAGGACATCGAACGGGAAGGCGACAAACAGACGCATCTGATTTTCGATGAACTGGGAAAAACATTCATCACCCCGTTCGACCGCGAAGATATCCACGACCTGGCTTCTACCATCGACGATGTCATCGACGGCATCAACAGTTCGGCCAAGCGTATCACCATCTACAACCCGCGTCCCATTTCAGACAGCGGAAAGGAACTGAGCCGACTCATCCGGCAGGAGGCACAATACATCGCGAAAGCCATGGACGAACTGGAAACTTTCCGTAAAAAGCCTACCGCGCTGCGTGAATATTGCGTGAAGCTGCACGACATCGAGAACCAGGCAGACGATGTGTACGAGTTGTTTGTAAAGAAACTTTTCGAAGAAGAAAAAGACTGCATCGAACTGATTAAAATCAAGGAAATCATGCAGGAACTGGAAAAAACGACCGACGCCGCCGAACGCGTAGGAAAGATTTTGAGAAACCTGATTGTAAAATATGCATAAAGGGAAACAAGCCACATGGAAATACTTATCCTGATTATAGCGCTGGCCTTGATATTCGACTACATCAACGGGTTCCACGATGCAGCCAATTCAATCGCCACCATCGTTTCTACCAAAGTCCTGACACCATTTCAGGCAGTGATATGGGCGGCCTGCTTCAATTTCGTGGCTTTCTTCATTGCCAAATGTATCATCGGTGGATTCGGTATCGCCAATACGGTATCAAAAACAGTCGTGGAAGACTACATTACCCTACCCATCATTCTGGCCGGGGTCATTGCCGCCATTGTCTGGAACCTGTTCACATGGTGGAAGGGAATTCCTTCGTCTTCTTCGCACACCCTTATCGGAGGATTCGCCGGAGCCGCCATCATGGCCAACGGATTCCAGGCTATCCAGCTGAATATCATCCTGAAGATTGCGGCCTTCATTTTCCTGGCCCCGATTATCGGTATGGTCATCGCCTTCGGATTTACCCTGCTGGTATTGTACATCTGCCGGCGTGCCCACCCACATACGGCCGAAGTATGGTTCAAGAAACTCCAGCTCATTTCTTCGGCCATGTTCAGCATCGGACACGGTCTGAACGATTCACAGAAAGTAATGGGTATCATTGCGGCGGCCATGATAGCCGCCCACTCGGAAGGTATCGGTATGGGAATCCACAGCATCAACGACTTGCCCGACTGGGTAGCCTTCGCCTGCTTTACCGCGATTTCATTGGGAACCATGTCCGGAGGATGGAAAATCGTGAAGACCATGGGTACCCGCATCACCAAAGTAACCCCGCTGGAAGGTGTGATAGCCGAAACTGCCGGTGCCTTTACCCTGTATCTGACGGAATACCTGAAGATTCCGGTCAGCACCACTCATACCATAACAGGAGCCATCATCGGTGTAGGAGCTACCAAACGGCTCTCGGCGGTACGCTGGGGGGTAACCAGAAGCCTGATGACGGCCTGGGTACTGACCATTCCGGTAAGTGCCTTGCTGGCTGCAGCCATCTACCAGATTATCAACTTATTCTGATTTCCGTTAGAAGTCATCAAAAACGTCCGTTCGTCTTGATGAAAACGAACGGACGTTTCAAACAGTTCGTGCTCGTGTTTTACCTGAAACGAACGTTTGTTTTTTCTTGATTTTACAAGCCGACGAAATAACCCTTCAAGGCTTCCACGTATTCAGTCATCGCTTCCCGCCCTGCCGATGTAATCCGACAGACCGTACGCGGCTTCTTTCCGACAAAACTTTTTTCGACGGAAACATATCCGGCTTCGCTCAGCTTGTCCAACTGGACACTCAGATTTCCGGCTGTTGCCTGAGTCTTTTCTTTCAGGTAGACAAACTCCGCCTCTTCTACTGTAAGCAGCAGAGACATGATGGACAAACGAAGCTGGGAATGCAGCAAAGGATTCAGTTCTTTCAGCATGAATGTTTCGCTTTTTTATTCAGAATATGCCCCGGTATCACCATCATGATGATGAAAGACAACCCGAAGTACAGGTACCAGTCCACCGTAGCCGGTTCGTGGAAGGTATACTGCATCAACATGTAAACAGCAAAGGCAAATCCCACCAACGGGGCATACATGACACTCCGCTCCTTGATAATGATTCCTGTAATGGAAGTACCGATTCCTCCATACAACAGAGACAATGGCAGCATCAATGAAAAATCACCATAACCGTGTGCCGCCGAAACCACGCCCATCATCAGGACCGTTATCAGAAACAGCCAACCGATAATCCACCAGACTTTTGCCAGTACCGTATCGGTATAAGTCACCACCGATTCCTGTTTCAGATCCTTCCGTCGTCTGGCTTCCATGAATCCCCAGAACACGAACATCAGGAACCAGCCGTATGCCCACGTATCATTCTGCGTAAAAAAGACCAGCATAAAAAGCAATATAGACAAGGCCGCCGTAAAATAACCGAAACAAAGGAAAGTATTTCCGGCACCCACCTTCAGACCCTCGCGTGTGGAACTTATCATCCGACTGATCAGTTCCAGACTCTCTCTTTCAGACAATTTGTTTTCTTCCATAAGGCATCGAATTAAAGGTTAGAACAAATAAGTTTATTTTATAAACCACAAACTTTCAAGAAAAGGGAGATGCGCGCTTACCTCCCCTCCTTTTCACAAAGATAGAGAAGTTTATTTTATAAACCAAATAAAAAGAGAACTAATTTTGCAAGAAAAAAGGGCAACCGGTCATCGGCTGCCCTTTCTCATGGTATCATCTTTCCAATCCATCATCAGAATTCCGAAGTGAAGTGGAATTTAATGTGCTTGAAGTCCATCTGAGCCATCTGCAGCACATAACCGCTGTCGGCCAGGAAAACATCACGGCCGTCACGGTCTTTTGCCATGTACTGATACTTACGTTTCTTGAAAGCTTCCAGTTCTTCCGGGTCGTCACTCTCTATCCAACATGCCTTGTAGAGGCTGACCGGTTCCCAACGGCACTTCGCGTTGTATTCGTTTTCCAGACGATACTGGATAACCTCAAACTGCAGCTGACCTACCGTACCGATAATCTTCCGGCCGTTGAACTGGTTGACAAACAACTGGGCCACACCTTCGTCCATCAGCTGGTCGATACCCTTGTTCAGCTGCTTGGTCTTCATCGGGTCTGCATTTTCGATGTATTTGAACATTTCCGGCGAGAAGCTCGGCAGTCCCTTGAAATGCAGCATTTCTCCTTCGGTCAGCGTATCACCGATTTTAAAGGTTCCGTTGTCCGGCAGACCGATGATATCGCCGGCCCAAGCCTCATCCACCGTAGTCTTCCGCTGTGCCATGAACTGCGTAGGCGAAGAAAAACGCATCGTCTTGTTGTGACGTACGTGCAGATACGGTGTATTACGGGTAAATTTACCGGAGCAGACCTTACAGAAAGCTACACACGAACGGTGGTTCGGGTCGATATTGGCAGTAATCTTAAATACGAAACCGGTAAATTTCGGTTCATCCGGCTGTACGGTACGTTCTTCTGCCTGTACCGGACGCGGACTGGGAGCAATTTCCACAAAAGTATCCAGCAATTCCTGCACACCGAAATTATTCAACGCAGAGCCGAAGAATACCGGAGCCAATTCTCCCTTCAAGTAATCTTCCACATTGAATTCCGGATAAACTCCGTCAATCAGTTCCAGCTCGCTGCGTAATTTGTCGGCCAGCGGCGAACCGATGTGCTTGTCCAGTTCTTCGGTATGGATATCCACTTCCACTTTCTCTGTCACCACCTGTTTGGACGGCTGGAACAGATTCAGCTTCTGTTCATAGATATTGTATACCCCTTTGAAACGCGGACCGCTTTCTATCGGCCATGTCAACGGGCGTACATTGATAACCAGTTCCTCCTCCAGCTCGTCCAGCAAATCGAACGGGTCTTTTGCTTCGCGGTCCATCTTGTTCACGAAGATGATAACCGGTGTATTCCGCATACGGCACACTTCCATCAGTTTCCGTGTCTGGGTTTCCACACCCTTCGCACCGTCCACCACGATGATGACACTGTCTACAGCCGTCAGCGTACGGTACGTATCTTCCGCAAAGTCCTGGTGACCCGGAGTATCAAGGATATTGATTTTATAATCATGGTAATCAAACTCCATCACGGAAGTAGTGACCGAAATACCACGCTGCTTTTCGATATCCATCCAGTCGGAAGTCGCAGTCTTCTTGATTTTATTCGATTTCACCGCTCCGGCCACCTGAATCTGTCCACCGAAGAGCAACAGCTTTTCGGTCAACGAAGTCTTACCGGCATCCGGGTGAGCGATAATCGCAAACGTTCGTCTTCTTTCTATTTCTGCGTTCATTTTATCTGTTTAATGATTGTTTTTCTTATTCCAGTTCCAAATCTCCCTGCTTATCCTTGATGTAATAACCGGCAAGTATCGCCAACAGGTCACCGATGGTCTTCATCGCCTTCTGTGTTTCTTCGGAAACTTCCTTCTTCTGCAGTTTCAGCATCCATACTCCATACATGGCATCGAAACAGGTTTCCAGTTCAGGTACATCCTTATCGGCGCCTTTCGCCCGCAGTTCTACAATCAACGGGAGAGCCTTGTAATAGGCTGCACTGTAATACGGGAATTTAGGAGAGCGCAACAACCGCAGGTGCAGGTCTGTCAGCCATACGATAATGTTCTTGTTAATCTGCAGGTGCCCCTTCTCCATCACCCCTTCATCGTGCATCATGTTCACCAGGTCTTCGTACCAACGGTACAAATCACGTTTCTGCTCTTCCGAAACCGGATACGGATCGATAATCCGTTCCTTGATTTTGGCCATATCGAACTGATTGGCACGGATCGAATCTTCCACCTGCCACATATACAGCAGGTATTCTGCGATATTCTGTTGTTTTAACTGTTGAGAAATATACATATCAGGACAACGATTTTCCAAACAAGGTCATGATAATCCCTACCACCGACGCGATGATGACCACCACACCGATAATCCGGTTCAACATCCAGATACCCCGCACATTGAAACGGGTACGTACCTTATTGACAAAATAAGTGATACCGAACCACCAGGCCAGTGCCCCCAGAATGATGGCCAGGAAACCTACCAGCTGGAAACCTATCGGGCTACCGGGCATCACAAACGAAAAACGGGCAAACAGACCAATGAACAGGAAGATTATCAACGGATTGGAGAAGGTTACAAAGAAAGCCGTGATGAAATTATGCAGATAAGTACCCTTACGGGCGGAAACCGGACGCAACGCCTTGACCGGATTGCTGCGGAACGTATAGATACCGAAAGCAAGCAGCATGATACTGCCCACCACCTGCAGGAACATCTGATGCTTCACAATCAGTTCATCCATGAAACTCATACCATAACCTGTAATCAAGGCATAACAGATGTCACTCAACGCGGCCCCCAGCCCGGTCACAAAACCGAACCAGCGCCCCTTGTTCAAGGTCCGTTGAATACACAGTACACCCACAGGGCCCAACGGAGCAGACACGACTACCCCGATAATAAACCCCTTTATCAACAAATCCAGTATGGTAACCTGTTCTATCCAATTCATACTGCAAAGATGAGACTTTTTTGTGAAAGTACCTATATTTCATTCTTATTTTCTTTCTTACAAACGGGGTTTTATGTAACTTTGCACAACAAACAAAGCTTATTCAACACACACTTGAAATACTATCTATAACAAATACAAGAAGAACTATGATTCTATTTTTCAGAACCCCTGCAAACAGTGTGATAGCCACAGCCTGCAACAAAGAGTTGAGCGCTGAAGATGTCAAGAAATTGTGCTGGCTTTACAGTGAAGCCACTGTAGAGACCGAAGACAATCTGAAAGGTTGTTTCATCGGTCCGCGCCGCGAGATGATTACCCCGTGGAGTACCAATGCGGTGGAAATCACTCAGAATATGGGTTTAAGCGGAATCCGCCGTATCGAAGAATATTTTCCGGTAAAAGATGAAAATGCGGAATATGACCCCATGCTCCAACGCATGTACAAAGGATTGGACCAGCAGATATTCGATGTAAACATCAAACCGCAACCGATCATCTACATCGAAAACCTGGAAGAATACAACGAACAGGAAGGCCTAGCGCTGTCACGCGAAGAAATGGATTACCTGCTGAAAGTAGAAAAAGACCTGGGACGTAAACTGACCGACTCAGAAGTATTCGGTTTCGCCCAAATCAACTCGGAACACTGCCGTCATAAAATCTTCGGTGGAACATTCATCATCGACGGAAAGGAAATGGAATCTTCCCTCTTCCAGATGATCAAGAAGACTACCCAGGAAAACCCGAACAAGATTATCTCGGCCTACAAGGACAATGTGGCCTTTGCCGAAGGTCCTGTGGTAGAGCAGTTCGCTCCGCAGAACCATGCCACTTCCGATTATTTCATTATCAAAGATATCAAGACTGTCATCTCCCTGAAAGCGGAAACCCACAACTTCCCGACTACCGTAGAACCGTTCAACGGAGCGTCTACCGGTACCGGCGGTGAAATCCGCGACCGTATGGGTGGAGGTAAAGGTTCCTGGCCGATTGCCGGTACCGCAGTCTACATGACTTCTTACCCACGTACCGACGAAGGACGCGAATGGGAAGATATCCTGCCTGTACGCAAATGGCTGTACCAGACTCCGGAACAGATCCTGATCAAGGCTTCAAACGGTGCATCCGACTTCGGTAACAAATTCGGCCAGCCGCTTATCTGCGGTTCTGTCCTGACCTTCGAGCATCAGGAAAACGGTGAAAAATATGCGTACGACAAAGTCATCATGCTGGCAGGAGGTGTAGGTTACGGAACTCAGCGTGACTGCCTGAAAGGAACTCCGACAGCCGGAAACGAAGTCGTTGTGATGGGTGGTGACAACTACCGCATCGGCCTGGGCGGCGGTTCTGTTTCTTCTGTAGAAACCGGACGTTATTCTTCCGGTATCGAGCTGAATGCCGTACAGCGTGCCAATGCAGAAATGCAGAAACGTGCCTACAATGTAGTACGCGCCCTCTGCGAGGAAGATACCAACCCGATTGTCTCTATCCACGACCATGGTTCAGCCGGGCACGTAAACTGTCTGTCGGAACTGGTAGAAGACTGCGGTGGACTGATTCATATGGACAAACTTCCTATCGGTGACGAAACCTTGTCTGCCAAGGAAATCATTGCCAACGAATCTCAGGAACGTATGGGTTTGCTTATCGACGAAAAATCCATCGAACATGTACAACAGATTGCCGAACGTGAACGTGCTCCAATGTACGTAGTAGGTGAAACTACCGGTGACCATCGTTTCGCGTTCGAACAGGCAGACGGCGTACGTCCGTTCGACTTGGCTGTAGACCAAATGTTCGGTTCTTCACCGAAGACCTATATGGTAGACAAGACTGTAGAACGCCACTACGAAAACGTGTCATACGATGTAACGAAACTGAATGACTATATAAATAATGTATTACAGCTGGAAGCTGTGGCTTGTAAAGACTGGTTGACCAACAAGGTAGACCGTTCTGTAACTGGTAAGATTGCCCGTCAGCAGTGTCAGGGTGAGTTGCAACTGCCGTTGAGCGACTGTGGTGTGGTAGCCCTCGATTACCGTGGTGAAAAAGGTATCGCTACAGCTTTGGGACACGCTCCCCAAGCTGCCTTGGCTAATCCGGCAGCCGGTTCAGTATTGGCCGTTTCAGAAGCGTTGACCAATCTGGTATGGGCTCCGCTGGCCGAAGGTATGGACAGTATTTCCCTGTCTGCCAACTGGATGTGGCCATGCCGTTCACAGGAAGGAGAAGACGCACGCCTGTATACTGCCGTAAAAGCCCTTTCTGATTTCTGCTGTGCACTGCAAATCAATGTACCTACCGGTAAAGATTCCTTGTCCATGACTCAGAAATACCCGAACGGTGAAAAGATTATCAGCCCGGGAACCGTCATCGTATCTGCAGGCGGTGAAGTTTCTGACGTGAAGAAAGTAATCTCACCAGTGATGGTCAACAAGGAAAAATCTACTTTCTACCACATCGATTTCAGTTTCGACCAACTCCGTCTGGGAGGTTCTGCTTTTGCCCAGTCATTGAACAAGATTGGCGACGATGTACCTACCGTACAGAATCCGGAATATTTCCGCGATGCTTTCCTGGCCATCCAGGAACTCATCAACAAGGGACTGATTCTGGCCGGACACGATATTTCTGCCGGCGGTCTGATTACGACACTGCTGGAAATGTGCTTCGCCAACATGGATGGCGGTATGGAAATCAGCCTCGACAAGTTTACAGACCATGACATCGTAAAAGTGCTGTTTGCCGAAAATCCGGGTGTTGTCATCCAAGTAGCCGACAAACACAAATCTGAAGTGAAGAAGATTCTTGAAGACGCCGGTGTAGGTTACATCAAGCTGGGTAAACCGACTGAAGAACGTCACATTCTGGTAACAAAAGACGATGCTACCTACCAGTTCGGTATCGATTATCTTCGTGATGTATGGTACTCTACTTCTTACCTGCTCGACCGTAAGCAGAGCATGAACGGCTGTGCCAAGAAACGTTTCGAAAACTACAAGCAGCAACCGCTGGAACTGGTATTCGACAAATCATTTACCGGTAAACTGTCGCAGTTCGGCCTTAATCCGGATCGCCGCACCCCAAGTGGTATCAAGGCAGCCATCATCCGTGAAAAAGGAACAAACGGCGAACGCGAAATGGCCTACATGCTGTATCTGGCCGGCTTCGACGTAAAAGACGTAACCATGACCGACCTGGTAAGCGGACGCGAAACACTGGAAGACATCAACATGGTAGTATATTGCGGCGGTTTCTCCAACTCCGACGTTTTGGGTTCAGCTAAGGGATGGGCAGGTACCTTCCTCTTCAACCCGAAAGCAAAAGCTGCTCTTGATAACTTCTATGCCCGTCAGGACACCTTGTCATTAGGAGTCTGCAATGGTTGCCAGCTGATGATGGAACTGGGGCTGATTACTCCGGAAGACAAGAAGCAGGGCAAGATGCTGCATAACGATTCACACAAGTTCGAATCAGCCTTCCTGGGCGTAACCGTACCGATGAACCGCAGTGTCATGTTCGGTTCACTGAGCGGTTCCAAACTGGGTATCTGGGTGGCTCACGGAGAAGGAAAGTTCTCATTGCCTTATCCGGAAGACCATTACAACGTGGTACTGAAATATTCATACGACGAATATCCGGGCAACCCGAACGGTTCAGACTACAGCGTTGCCGGTATCGCTTCGCAAGACGGACGCCATCTGGCCATGATGCCTCACTTGGAACGTGCCTGCTTCCCATGGGAAAATGCCTATTACCCGGCAGACCGCGTGAAGGAAGACCAGATTACTCCGTGGATGGAAGCCTTCGTCAACGCGCGTAAATGGGTAGAAGCCCACATGCAGAAATGATTCTACGGCCTACCGGCCGGAATTTAACAGAATAAATGCTCAAAGGGTTTTCCTCCTGACACCTGTGGGGGGAAACCCTTTTTTATGAGACCTAATTTTTAAAGTGGAAAATATGATACGGAAACTGTCTTATTACCTGTCCGGTCTGCTCTTTTTTCTGCTGACCGCCCTACCCGTTCCTGCCCAAATCTATAAATATATCGGTACTCAGGAAGGCCTCAGCAGCCGGAGGGTACTGGCCATCAACAAAGACAGCCGCGGGTACATGTGGATTCTTACCCATCAGGGCATGGACCGCTTCGACGGAAAGAACTTCACACCTTATGAACTACGGAAAGACAACAAGGCAATCAGTTTTTTTCCGGATATGAACCGTATCACCAACAGTTCGAACCACAACTTATGGGTGTATGGAAAAGACGGTTACGTATTCCAATATAATGAACTACAAGATACATTCAAACTTGATTTCGATTTCTATGCCCAATTTCCTCATCTGAAACAGTCTCCCATTACCGCGACCTATTTCGACAGCAGCGACAGGCTTTGGTTCTGCTGTGGAAACCGCATTGTGCGTTTCTACACAGATACCCAACGTTTCGAGACTGTCTATGAAAAAGTCGCCAACGAGATTACCAGCATCACTGAAGGAGATTCATCCATTTTCTATTTTTCTACCATTTCAGACATTTATCAGGTACAGTTCTATCCGGATAAGCCCAGTCTGGTAAAACGGATTTATCAGAACCCCAAGCTTCGCTTCAGCTACCTGTATTACCATCCACAGACCAAGCAATTGCTTATCAATACCGTACAAAACAGTCTGTTTGTCTATCAGGTAGACAAAGGTACTGTCTTGAATCTGGGAAATTCATTGAAAGACGTAGGAATCAATGTCATCAAGCCCTATCCGTCGCCCGGCAAACAGGAAGTACTGATAGCCACCGATGCAGACGGTGTCTATACACTCGATATGCAGACCTATCAGATGAAACATCTGCTGAAAGAAGACTATGAAAGTCCGAACAAGATGAACGGAAGCATCATCAAGGACCTGTATGTAGACGAGAAGCGCCAGATATGGAATGTTACATACCCGACAGGAATCACCATCTACTCAGAACTGTACCCGGCCTATACCCAACTCCGTCATTCTCCGGATCGTCCCAATTCACTGGTAGACAATCGGGTAAATGCCATCCTTGAAGATTCCGACGGCGATATATGGTTCGCTACCAGCAACGGTATCAGCTGTTATAATCTGGAACGTAACCTCTGGACCAACTACATCACCTCATACAGCCAAGATACCCCCAATGACAACCGTATTTTCATTTCCCTATGTGAAACCGATCCGGGAATCATCATGGTAGGCGGTTACATGTCCGGTATCTACCGCATCAACAAAAGGAATCATCAGGTAACGTTCACTCCCCAGATGGCAGAATCTCCCCGAATGATACCCGACAAATATATCCGTAGCCTATACAAGGACAAAGACGGCATGTTCTGGATGGGAGGAGCCTACAGTCTCCGAAAATACAATGCCGGAACCGGACTGTCTGAAATTTACAACGCCCCCTACCCGATTACGAACATCTGTACCCGCGATGAAAAACGGATGTGGATAGGTACAACTCAAGGACTCTACGTATTCGATAAGGAATCCAAACAACTGACCTCTTATGTCGACGACAGCCGTATAGGAGGTATCAATACCATCTACCAGACTCCCGACGGCCGATATACATACCTAGGAACCTATTCGGAAGGTCTGTTTGTCATAGACAACCGTACGAACCAGATAGAAAACTACAATACCCAAAACAGCGGACTGACATCCAACAACATCTACAGCATCGTACCTAACCGGTACGGAGATATCTTCATGGGTACCACCAGCTGTCTGAGCCAGCTGTATGTGAAAAAGAAAGAAATCATCAACTGGACCAAGGAACAGGGATTCCTATCGAACAGTTTTACCCAGAACGCGGCCATCCGTACACGTTCCGGGAAACTCATTTTAGGCAGTAACGAAGGAGCTTTCATTCTGCCGGACAGCTTGAATTTACCCGATAAATTCACCAGTCAGATGGTCTTCAGTAACCTGACCATCAACTACCAGTCGGTACATCCCGGAGAAAAAGGTTCTCCGTTGACCCGCCTCATCAACGAAACTCAGGAACTGACGCTGGACTACGACCAGAATTCCTTCTCCATGCAGGTTTCTTCCATCAATTACGACAATCCTTCTAATATCCACTACAGCTGGAAACTGGAAGGATTCTTCGATACCTGGTCACAACCTTCGGCCAACGGCACCATCCGTTATACCAACCTCTCACCAGGCACTTATACATTGAAGGTACGTGCCATCCTGATGGATACCCACCAGGTATTTCAGGAACGCGAACTGGAAATAACAGTCCTTCCACCTTTCTGGTTATCCTATTGGGCTTTCACACTCTATATTCTGTTGACGGTAGGAGCTGTCTACCTGTATACCCGTTACCAGATGATTCGGAAAGACCGGCGTATTTCACAAGAGAAGATTAATTTTTTTGTGCATACCGCTCATGACATACGTACCCCGCTTACCCTCATCAAGGCACCGTTGGCCGAAATTCAAAAGAGCGAACAACTGACTCCGGAAGGAATGCAGAACCTGACACTGGCCCTTCAAAGCACAGACAATCTCTCGAACCTGGCAAACAACCTGATGAACTTCCAAAAGGAAGAACTGTACAGTTCGAAAGTACTGGTTACCCGTACTCACCTGAACGAATACCTGAGCAAATATCTCCAACAGTTCCAGCAGTATGCCGAGCGGAAAGGGGTGTCTTTGCATTTCAAACCAGCCTCCCGGGAGTTGGAAGTCTGGATAGATCAGAACAAGATAGATTCCATCCTGCGTAATCTTCTGTCCAATGCCTTGAAATATACACTACAAGGAGGAACAGTCACTGTAGAAGTCGGTGAGTATAAAGGAAACTGGACACTCTCCATCAGCGATACCGGTATCGGTATTCCACAGAAGGACCAGAAGAAACTCTTCAAGTACCTTTTCCGAGGAGCAAACGCCACCAACCAGCTCATTACCGGGAGCGGTATCGGTATGCTTCTCACTTATCGGCTCATCCGGAACCATGAAGGGAAAATCTCTTTCCACAGCACAGAAAATGTAGGTACCAGTTTTCTGATCAGTTTCCCGATACGGAGCAGCCGGTACCAATATGAACCGGAACATACCCTTTCTCCCGATGAGACTAATGAAATAACAGCATCTGTTCTCAATGCAAGTACAGCACAGGAATCCGGAAAAGAAAAGGAAGCCACACAGTCAGACAATCGGAAAGACTGTCCTACGATACTCATTGTAGAAGACAATATAGCCCTACAGAAATTCCTCTGTCAGAGCCTTTCTGCACATTACCATACAATGGGGGCCGAGAACGGAATTGTCGCTTTGGAAAAGATAAAGACACAAATGCCGGATTTGATAATTTCGGATGTCATGATGCCAGGAATGGACGGATATGAACTGTGTAACCGTATAAAGACTCAGCTGGACACCAGCCACATTCCCTTTATTCTGCTGACAGCTTTGGGTGACCAGTCGCATATCCTGAGCGGATTGGAAACCAAAGCGGATTTGTATGTGGTCAAGCCGTTTGATTTGGTAGTATTGAAGGCACACATCGAAAGCCTGTTACAGAACCGCGAACTGTTACGACGACAGTACCGCCAGCAAGTAACCAAACTACCGGAAGAACCTGTTGAAGTACAACTTCCTACCAGTCTGGACGATGAATTCATGCAGCGGGTAACCCAGATTATCAAAGAAGAATTAGGAAACGATCTGACGGTAGATGTACTATGCAGCCGGATGAATATGAGCCGAACCAGTTTCTACAACAAGCTGAAAGCACTGACAGGCATCGCGCCGAACGATTTCATCCGTAACATCCGGATGCAGGAAGCGGCCCTGCTGCTGAAAACCCGGAAATACACCGTGGCCGAGGTTTCGGACCGGATGGGATTTGCCGATCCGAAATACTTTACGGACACCTTCAAGAAATTCTACGGCATGCCGCCCAGTACCTATATGAAACAAGAAAACAACGTATAAAGACACATGACGAATTTTTATCTGAAATCTTTTCTCATCTTTTTCCGCATCGGAGTATTTACCATCGGAGGCGGATACGCCATGGTTCCCATCATCGAAGCGGAACTGGTAGACAAACGTAAATGGATCAGTAAAGAGGATTTTCTGGACCTGCTGGCCCTGGCACAGACAGTACCCGGAATCTTTGCGGTCAACATATCCATTTTCATCGGTTATAAACTCCGGAAATTCTGGGGAGCGTTCTGGATGGCGCTCGGAACAATTCTGCCTTCGTTCCTCATCATCCTGGCCATCGCCTTGTTCTTCCGGCAATTCCAGCATTACGAACCGGTAGAACGGGTCTTCAAAGGCATCCGTCCTGCTGTAGTGGCCCTGATTGCGGCACCTACCTTCAAGATGGCCAAATCGGCCCAGATCAGCCGTTACAACATCTGGATTCCGGTCGTTTCGGCCCTGCTTATCTGGCTCATCGGCTTCTCGCCCATCTACGTCATCATTCTGAGCGGTGTGGGAGGATACTTCTACGGCCGTTACAAGTCCAAAAAACTTTCTAAAGACAAAGGAGGAAACAACGCATGATATTTCTACAGCTTTTCTATACATTCTTTAAAATCGGCCTGTTCGGCTTCGGAGGCGGTTATGCCATGCTATCCATGATTCAAGGCGAAGTGGTAACCCGTTATGAATGGCTCAGTTCGTCGGAGTTTACAGACATCATCGCCATCAGTCAGATGACCCCGGGACCTATCGGCATCAATTCGGCTACCTATGTAGGCTATACCGCCCTGGTCAATGCCGGTTACTCACACGCCATCGGCATCTTAGGCTCGGCGCTGGCCACTTTCTCGGTGGTACTGCCTTCCTTCATTCTGATGATAGCCATCAGTAAATTCTTCCTGAAATACCAGAAACATCCCGCTGTAGCCGCCGTATTCTCCGGTTTGCGTCCGGGAGTGGTGGGTCTGCTGGCCGCCGCTGCCCTGGTCCTGATGAACGGCGAGAATTTCGGTACGGATACCTACCAGATTGTCGTCAGCATCCTGCTGTTTGCCGCTAGTTTTGTGGCTTCACACCGGTTTAAGGTAAACCCTATCCTGCTGATTGTGCTTTGTGGAGTGGCCGGATTTTTCCTGTACTGATTTCAAAAAAAACCGGAGGTCAGTAAAACTGATACCGAGTACAGAATAACAAAACATCCTTTTTCAGGTTAACTTTTAACTTAAAAGAAACGAACTCATGTTCTGATGAAAACAAACTCACGTTTCCATCAGAACATGAGTTCGTTTTTATCAGAACGTCCAGACGTTTTCTTGCGTTAACACTTTCATCGTTGAAATCAACAAAAATAGAATCTCCCAAGCATCAACCGGTTCTTCTCCTAAAAAATATTCTTTTCTGTTTTTTGTCTGAAAAATAATTCCTATCTTTGTCGCAGTTTTGTTCCGACCAGGTTCCGATGCGGACCTGCGGATGAAAAGGGAATCGGGTGAAAGTCCCGGACAGTCCCGCTGCTGTAAGCTCCCTGAAGAGCCGTTTCCATCCCCTCTTGCCACTGCCCGGAAATCGTTGACGGGTGGGAAGGCGGAAACGACCGGAGTAAGTCAGAAGACCTGCAAAACGAAAGTCATGCTTGCATCCTCGAGGAAAGGATGGCAAGACCATGCAGCAATGCTAGTTTTTTTCTACATGATTGAACCGAAACAACTGACCCGCATCGGCAGCTGGAAAATTGTACTGACTGCCGCCGTGCTGTGTGGCTATCTGCCTGTCCATGCACAGGTAAACCAGCCGGACAGCATTACAGGACGTGTACACGACATCCCCAACGTGACCATCGAGGCACGGAGGGCGCCCAACCGTGTCTCGTCGAACGCGCCTGTGCAGACCCTCAGCCGGAGTACCATCGAAGATTTGGGCATTCAGGATATAGCCGATGCCGTGCGCCGTTTTGCCGGTACGGAAGTGAAGGACTATGGAGGCACCGGCGGACTGAAAACGGTCTCGGTACGGAACATGGGTGCTGCCCATACCGCCATCAGCTACGACGGGATAGCCGTCAGCAACTGCCAGGCCGGTCAGATAGACATCGGACGCTTCTCATTGGACAACGTGGAATCGCTGTCGCTCAGTGTGGGCCAGAGCGATGACCTGCTGCAGTCTGCCCGGATGTACGCCTCGGCCGGAGTACTGAACATCGAGACCGAGCGCCCCCGCCTGAACGACGGAAAGAACTGGCAACTGAAAGCCCAACTGAAAGGCGGTTCCTTCGGTTATGTAAACCCTTACCTACGCTACAGCCACCGGCTCGGAAAACGGACCATCGCCTCCATCGACGCCGACTACCTCCGCTCGGACGGACAATACCCGTTCATCCTGCAGAACGGAAAATATACCTCCAAAGAGAAGCGCTATAACTCCGAGGTGGACTCCTGGCATACGGAGGCCAACCTGTTCCACGAATTCGGCGAGAACAGCCGGCTGGACGTGAAAGGCTACTATTACCAGTCGGACCGCGGACTGCCGGGTGCCGTCATTCTTTACAACCCCAACTCGCAGGAACATCTGTGGGACAAGAACGGATTCATCCAGGCCCGCCTCCGCCACCGCATTTCAGACCGATGGGCGTTCCAGGGACAGGCCAAATACAACTATTCCTGGAACAAATACCAGGATAAAGGCGCACAGTACGAAGGAGGCGTATCGACCGACCGCTATACCCAACACGAATATTACGCTTCAGGAACAGTCCTCTACCAGCCGCTGACCGGACTCTCCGTCTCGCTGGCACAGGATGTGGCAGTCAATACCCTGAGCAGTACCTTGCCGGACTGTCCCTTCCCCACCCGCTTCACCTCGCTGACGGCGCTGCAGGTACAATACCGCTACCGGCGCTTCAAGTTCGGCACGACGTGGGTGAACACCTGGATAACCGAACACGTGAAGGAAGGCGAACGGCCCGACGACCTGAAGAAAATATCGCCCACCGTATCGCTCAGCTGGCAGCCGTGGGAAAGCCAGCCGCTGTACCTGCGGGCCATGTACAAGAATACTTTCCGCACGCCGACGTTCAACGACCTGTACTATTACCGGATGGGAAACCGTTCGTTACGTCCGGAGAAGGCGACCGAGTATAACCTGGGCATCACCTGGAGCCTGCAACCACACTCCCGCTTCGAGTTCCTGTCTGTCACGGCAGACGGCTATTTCAACCGGGTGACCGACAAGATTGTGGCCTTCCCTTCCACCTATGTCTGGAAAATGGCCAACTACGGCAAGGCTCACATCACCGGACTGGACGTGACCCTGGCTACCCGGATAGCTGTCTGGAAAGGCATCGCCCTGAACCTGAACGGGAACTATACCTGGCAGAAGGCCATCGACCTGACCAATCCGGATTCGAAAAGCTACAAGGACCAGCTCCCTTATACCCCGGAACACAACGGAAGCGCTTCGGCCAGTCTGGAGACTCCCTGGGTGACAGTGGGCTACAGCCTCATCGGGGTAGGAAAACGCTATTACCTGTCGCAGAATATTCCGGAAAACGAAATAGACGGATATGTAGAACAGACCCTGTCGGTTTCGCGCACCTTCCGTTTCCGGACATTCCAGATGCGCCTGCAGGCAGACGCGGTAAACTTCACCGACGAACAGTATGACATCATCAAGTTCTACCCCATGCCCGGACGGTCGTGGAAACTGACAGCGAACTTTATTTTTTAACAACCATAAAAACAAAAGACATGAAGATCAGAAAATTACTCTTCTCAACCCTGTGCATGCTGGCATTGGGAACCGCTTTTACCGCATGTAGTGACAACGATGACCCGAACAACGACTTCCACGACGAAGGCTCGAAAGTGACACTGCCTCACCACCGTGCCTTCATCCTGAACGAAGGAACCATGGGAGCCAACAACGCCAACATCTCACTCTATGCGCCGAACAAGGACTGCGATTTCATCAACGACCTGTTCTTCCAGCAGAACAACGCCCGCCTGGGAGATACCGGACAGTCCATGATTGAATACAACGACTACCTGTATGTCATCGTAGCCAACTCGAAATACATCGCCCGCCTGAATACAGCCGGTGTAGAACTGGACCGTCACGCTTTCAACGAATCGGAAGGTGACCCGCGCTACATGGCAGCCGAAGACGGATACATCTATCTGACCCAGTACGGAGGCAAGGTATCGAAACTGGATGCCGAGACACTGGACGTAGTGGCTACCTTCGAAGGTGGCAGTAACCTGGAAGGAATCGCCGAATGCAACGGAAAACTGTATGTAGCCAACTCTTACTCGAAGACCGATGCAGGCTACCAGTATCACAACGAAGTGTTCGTCATCAACCCGCAGACCATGCAGCTGGAAAAGACACTGACCGTAACCGTCAACCCGAACCAGCTGGTGGAAGAAAACGACAAGGTGTTCCTGATTTCGTTCGGCGACTACGGAGCTGTAGGCTACACTGCCCAGATGATTGACCCGAGCAACAACGATGCCGTAACCGTACTGGCTACCGCTACCAGCATGACAGCCGGAAACGGAAACGTATACTTCGTAAACTCGGAAACCGACTATTCTCACTGGCCGGAAACCAGCACTACCAACACTTTCTTCTCTTACAACATCGCTACTTCTACACTGAACCAGACCTCTTTCCTGAAGGATGCGCCGGCTGAACTGGCTACTTCCAGCATCTACTCGATGGACGTAGACGATGAAGACGGAAACATCTACATCGGTGTTACCTTCTACTCAAACAGCAACGGTAGCATCTACCGATTCCAGCAGGACGGTACCTTTGTAGAAAAATTCGATTGCGGCGGTCAGAACCCGAAGAAGATGGTGTTTGTAGACTAAGGAAAAGATACCTGTCATGAAACAATTCTTACTATCTGCCCATATAGTAATCTCAGTCTTACTTCTCTCTGCCTGCGGCGGAGGAAGTAAGACTTCTTCGCTTTCTGACGGCGGCGATACGCTCCGGCTGAAATATGCCGAGAACCTCTGCCTGACGACCTACCCCGACTATACGGTAGCTACCTTACAGGATCCCTGGCACAAGCCTAACATCCTGCATACCTATATCCTGGTAGACAAGGAGAAACCTACCCCCACACATCTGCCCGAAGGGACCGTGGTGAAAGTACCCCTGGAGCGGAGCATGGTCTACTCGTCTGTACACTGTAACCTGTTCAAGCAACTGGAAAGCCTGGATGCCGTAGCCGGCGTATGCGGACTACAGTACATCAAAGTACCCGAAATACAGGAAGGCTGCCGGAACGGAAGCGTGACCGACTGCGGTAACAGCATGAACCCGGACATCGAAAAGATTATCGACATACACCCCGATGCCATCCTCCTTTCTCCCTTCGAGAACAGCGGAGGCTACGGACGCATCGAGAAACTCAACGTACCCATCATCGAATGTGCCGACTACATGGAAACCTCTCCCCTGGGCAGAGCCGAATGGATGTACTTCTACGGACTCCTGACCGGACGGAAAGCCCAAGCCGACTCCCTGTTCCGAAAAGTGGAGCAGTCCTATCTGGACATTAAAAGAAAAGCAGCCGCCACCCAGACCCGCCCTACCGTTCTGAGCGACCTGAAATACGGCTCGGTATGGTACATAGCCGGAGGGAAAAGTACGACCGGTCAACTCTATGCGGATGCCGGAGCACGCTACGTCTTCGCCTCCCTGCCCAACAGCGGTTCCGTTCCCCTGTCCTTCGAAGCCGTATTCGACCAGGGACAAGATGCCGACTACTGGCTCATCAAGTACAACCAGGCCACCGACAAGACTTACCGTGAACTGGCTTCGGACTACGCGCCGTATGCCAACTTCGCCGCATACCGGAACAAACGTATCTACGGATGCAACACCAACCGCATCGCCTATTACGAAGAACTGCCTTTCCGGCCGGACCTGCTGCTGAAAGACATTGTAAAAATCTTCCATCCGGAAGTCTTTCCGGCCGATACGTTGAAATATTTCACTAACTTAGCCGACTGAAAAAACGAAACGACCAGTGAGACACCACGGATTTACATACGAAATCATACTGATACTGCTGATTATCGGACTGATAGCGGCAAACCTGCTCATCGGATCCGTCCACATTCCGGCAGGAGCCGTATGGGACATTCTGTGCGGCAACGAAGTGGAAAAGGCCAGCTGGACCTTCATCGTCCGGGAGTCACGCTTTCCGCAAACCCTTACCGCCCTGCTCTGCGGTGCCGCCTTGTCCGCCTCGGGACTGATGCTGCAGACCGTATTCAACAATCCCCTGGCCGATTCGTCCATCCTGGGTATCAGCTCCGGCTCCAGCGTAGGGGTGGCCCTTGTCATGCTGGCAGGCGGAGGAAGCATTGCTGCCGGTACATTCACCCTGTCGGGGTTCGTTACGGTCATGCTGGGAGCCTTTGCCGGCGCCATCGCCGTAATGGGCCTTATCCTGTTCCTGTCTACCCTCATCAGAAACAGCATCATACTTCTGATAGCCGGCATCATGATAGGCTATATCGCCTCTTCCCTCATTTCGCTGCTGAATTTCTTCGCGACCGAAGAGGGGGTACACTCCTTCATGATCTGGGGGTTGGGAAACTTCGGAGGCGTCTCCCTCAGCCAGCTTCCCGCCTTCTCCCTGCTGACCCTGACGGGACTGGCGATGTCCGTATTGCTCATCAAACCCCTGAACGCCCTGCTGCTGGGTCCACGCTATGCCGAGAACCTGGGCATCAACATCCGCCGCATCCGGAACCTGCTCCTGCTGGCAACCGGCCTCCTGACAGCCGTGACCACCGCCTTCTGCGGTCCCGTATCATTCATCGGCCTGGCTGTGCCCCACCTGGCCCGCCTGCTGCTGGGCACCTCCAACCACAACCGCCTGATGCCGGTTACCCTGCTGACAGGCGCCGCACTGGCCCTGCTGTGCAACCTGCTGTGCATCCTGCCCGGAAGCTGGGGAGTCATCCCGCTGAATACCGTCACCCCGATACTGGGCGCGCCGGTCATCATCTATGTCATCATCAACCAACGTAAGATACAATATTTCAACTGACCCATGGACATCTCGCGCATCCTTCTGCAAGCTACCGACGCCACCATAGGCTACCGCACCGGAAAACATACCTGCTCCGTACACAGCCACCTGAACTTCACACTCCACAAAGGTGAACTGACCTGCCTGCTGGGCGCGAACGGAGCCGGTAAATCGACCCTGCTGCGTACCCTGGCAGCTGCACAGCCGCTGCTGGAAGGACACATCACGCTGAACGGAAAAGACCTGTCCTCGCTTTCGGAACGGGAACGCTCGCGGAACATCGGTGTCGTACTCACCGACAAGACACAGGCCGGCGGACTGACGGTATACGAACTGGTGGCCCTGGGCCGACAACCCCACACGGGCTTTTTCGGCCGCCTTCATCCGCACGACAAGGAAATCATCGGCCATGCCCTGGAAGCTGTCGGCATCGGCCACAAAGCGCGGACCTATACCGCCGAGCTCTCCGACGGAGAACGGCAGAAAGTCATGATAGCCAAGGCACTGGTACAGGAATGTCCGCTGATTCTGCTGGATGAACCCACGGCTTTTCTGGACGTAGTGAGCCGCATTGAAATCATGCACCTGCTCCACCGGCTGGCCCAGGAAGAAGACAAGGCCATCCTGCTGTCTACCCACGACATCGAACAAGCCCTGGTACTGGCCGACCGACTCTGGCTGCTCACCGATACGGACGGACTGCGTTGCGGCACTACCGAAGACCTCATCCTGAGCCACGCCATGGATTCGCTCTTCCCGAACGCTTCGGACATCCGGTTCGACCTGATGCACGGCATCTACTCGCCTACCGTTGAAGGGAAACGACACATCTGCCTGGAAACCGATGACGAAGTACTGCGGCACTGGACCCAGAACGCCTTGAACCGCAACGGTTTCCTCTGCCTTTCGGCTGCCGACGCTCCGGAAACGGCTGCCCTCCCCCGGCTTCATGCGGTATCTGCCCGTCATTTCGAAATCCGGACGAAAGGAGGAACGCGTACCTGTACCTCGTTCGAAGAATTGCTGGAAGCCGTACAAACAACTGGCGGAAGCCGGGACTGACCCGCCACGGCTTCAAAAAAAGGGCTATATCCCCGTTTTTCCTTCCAAACAGACAGAGAAGTGTCTGCTTTTTTCGCTACATTTGCGACTCATTAAACATCAACATTACATAATCATGATTTTTACAGCAGAAAACATCCTTCTGATAGGCTCTGTCCTTATCTTCTCCAGTATTCTTATCAGTAAAACCGGCTACCGATTCGGAATCCCTACCTTGCTTCTGTTCTTGCTGGTAGGTATGTTTTTCGGCAGTGACGGCCTGGGACTCCAGTTCAACAGTGCCGAGGATGCCCAGTTTATCGGTATGATGGCTCTGAGTATCATCCTGTTTTCAGGCGGTATGGACACCAAATACCAGGACATCAAACCGGTACTGACACCCGGTATCGTTCTTTCTACCGCAGGAGTCCTGCTCACCACCTTACTGACCGGTAGCTTCATCTTCCTCTTGTCTGAATGGAACCGTACCAACATCGAACTGACCCTGATGGCCTCCCTCCTACTGGCCGCCACCATGTCGTCTACCGACTCGGCGTCGGTCTTCAGCCTGCTGCGTTCACAGAAAATGAACCTGAAGGAAAACCTTCGCCCCATGCTGGAACTGGAAAGCGGAAGTAACGACCCGATGGCCTATATGCTGACCATCGTCCTGATACAGATTATCACAAGCGGCAGTGAACTGAATCTGGCTCTGGTAGGTAAAGACTTACTGGTACAGTTCCTCATCGGCGGCAGTGTAGGTTATGCCTTCGGCCGCTTCGCAGTCTGGCTGGTAAACCGCATCGGCCTGTCAAACAGCTCGCTTTATCCTATCCTGCTGTTGAGCCTGGTTTTCGCTACCTTTACCATCACAGACTTACTGAAAGGAAACGGCTACCTGGCTGTCTACATTGCCGGTGTCATTGTAGGAAATGCCCGACTCGTATACCGAAAGGAAATCAATACCTTCATGAACGGTCTGACCTGGCTGTTCCAAATCATCATGTTCCTGACTCTGGGACTGCTGGTGAACCCACACGAAATGCTGGATGTAGCTGTAGTGGCATTGCTTATCGGCCTGTTCATGATATTCATAGCCCGTCCGGTCAGCGTATTTGCCTGCCTGCTGCCCTTCCGCCACATATCCAACAAAGCCCGACTCTTTGTTTCCTGGGTAGGCCTGCGAGGCGCTGTCCCCATCATCTTCGCCACTTATCCGGTTATCGCCCACATAGAAGGTTCACAACAACTCTTCAATACGGTGTTCTTTATCACGCTCCTTTCACTGGTTGTGCAGGGTATGAGCATTTCTTCCGTCGCACGCTGGCTGCATCTGGACCTGCCGGAAGAGAAGGAAGGAAATGAATTCGGCGTGGAACTGCCGGATGAAATCGATTCCAAACTGAATGACCTGACCCTGACCGATGACATGCTGTTGCATGGCAACCGCCTGAAAGACATGAACATCCCGAAAGGGACACTGGTTATGCTGGTAAAACGTGGTAACGAGTTTATCATCCCGAACGGACAAGTGGAACTACAGGTAGGAGACAAACTCCTGTTCATCTCTGAAAACAAGGACAACAAACAAGCCTAACGCCATGAAACGCATCGGACTCTTATCGGACACCCACGGATACTGGGACGAACGGTACCTGAAATACTTTGAAGACTGCGACGAAATCTGGCATGCAGGCGATATCGGCTCGGAGGAAGTGGCAGACAGACTGGAAGCCTTCCGCCCGCTACGTGCCGTCTACGGAAACATAGACGGTCAGAACCTGCGGCTGCGTTTTCCGGAAATCAACCGCTTCACCCTCGAAGGCTCCGATGTACTCATCAAGCACATCGGAGGCTATCCCGGCAAATACGACCCTTCGGTACGTTCCCTGCTCCAGGAACAGCCTCCCGCCCTGTTCATCAGCGGGCACTCACACATCCTGAAAGTCAAGTTCGACCCCCGGCTGAACCTGCTGCACATCAATCCGGGTGCTGCCGGAAAATACGGCTTCCACCAGGTACGGACGCTGGTACGCTTCTGCATCGAACAAGGTACTTTCCAGAATCTGGAAGTGATAGAACTGCATGATTCCTAACGTAAAAACTTGGCACTTTCAAAAAACTTTCCGAAATTTGCACGATTAAAAATTTTTCATCTTATATGAGAACCTATCTTGTGACCGGAGCTGCCGGCTTTATCGGCTCCAACTTTTTGAAATACATGTTGTCGAAATACGACGATATCCGGATAGTGGTCTTGGATGCACTGACCTATGCAGGAAATCTGGGTACCATTGCCGATGATATCGACAACGAACGGTGTATCTTTATCCGAGGCAATATCTGCGACCACAACCTGGCCGACCGGCTGTTTGCCGACTACAGATTCGACTACATTGTCAACTTCGCCGCCGAAAGTCATGTAGACCGGAGCATCGAGAATCCCCAGCTTTTCCTGCAGACCAATATTCTGGGAACCCAAAACCTGCTGGATGCTGCCCGCCGTGCGTGGGTAACTGGAAAAAACGAGAAAGGTTATCCTACCTGGCGCAAGAACGTACGCTTCCATCAGGTATCTACCGACGAAGTATACGGTTCACTGGGAGCGGAAGGATTTTTCACCGAAGAGACTCCTCTGTGTCCGCACAGTCCGTATAGTGCTTCGAAAGCCAGCGCAGACATGATTGTGATGGCCTATCACGATACATACCAGATGCCGGTCACCATCACCCGCTGCTCGAACAACTACGGTCCCTATCATTTCCCGGAGAAACTGATACCGCTCATCATCAAGAATATCCTGGAAGGAAAACGCCTGCCGGTATACGGCGACGGTAGCAACGTACGCGACTGGCTGTACGTAGAGGACCACTGCAAGGCCATCGACCTGGTGCTTCACAAAGGACAGGACGGAGGTATCTACAACGTAGGCGGACACAACGAGAAACAGAATATCGAAATCGTGAAGCTGACCATCGCCACCATCCGCCGGCTGATGGAAGAAGAACCGGAATACCGCAAGGTACTGAAGAAAAAGGAACTGGACGAACAGGGACAGATCCGCATCGACTGGATAAACGATTCGTTGATTACTTTCGTGAAAGACCGTCTGGGACACGACCAACGCTATGCCATCGACCCGACTAAAATCAAGGAAGAGCTGGGTTGGTATCCGGAAACCTGTTTCGAAGAAGGTATCGTCAAAACCATCCAATGGTACCTGAACAATCAGGAATGGGTAAAGACCGTTACCAGCGGCGAATACCAGAACTACTACGAAAACATGTACAAGAACCGGTAAATCACCATAAACATAAAAAGAGACTGCGGTGTGATATACTCCCTTAAAAAGGGAAGTATCGCACCGCAGTCTTCTTTTTAGCTGCCTGAACAGAATCGGGTCAGAACTGGAAATAGATGAAAGGCTGGATGTCACTGCTCTTCACCTGCATGACCAGATATACCAGCAGAATCAGAACCAATGCCTGACCGACCAGCGGCAGACGTATCATTCCCCGGCTGCAAGCCTCCTGCCAACGGTCTGGACAGGCGTGCAGCAGATATCCGACTCCCATAAGCAGAAAGACCTTCCAGTAACCCGTAAACAACTGTCCGGCCAATTCCGGATGAAATGCTGTAAAAATCTGGCGAATCATGGTGGCCGACCCTTCGAATGTGGTATTCCGGAAGAAAATCCAACAGAAACATACGAAGTGGAAAGTCAGTACCACGGCAAAGAAACGTTTCCATCCCGTACTCCGGTAATTCTTGGCACGCCCCAACAGGCTACGCACATATTTATGGACAGCCAGAGCCACTCCATGAAGACCTCCCCAAACAATAAAGTTCCACGAAGCTCCATGCCAGAGCCCTCCCAACAACATGGTCAGGAACAAATTGAGGTAGGTACGGATTTTCCCTTTCCGGTTTCCTCCCAACGAAATATACAGGTAATCGCGTAACCAGGTGGACAAAGAGATATGCCACCGGTGCCAGAAATCGGTCACACTGTCTGCCTTATAAGGAGAATTGAAGTTGATGGGGAAACGGAATCCCAACAACAAGGCTATACCGATGGCCATATCGCTGTAGCCGGAAAAATCGCAGTATATCTGCAGCGCATACCCATAGACACCGAACAGATTCTCCAATCCGGAATACAGTCCGGGATTATCGAAAATACGTTCCACAAAATTCACACTGATGTAATCGGAAATCACCGCTTTCTTGAACAAGCCGCTTACGATAAAGAAGACTCCCTGACCGAACATCTCGGGCGAGACATACAACGGTTGCCGGATTTGCGGAATAAAATCGCGCGCCCGGACAATGGGACCCGCCACCAACTGAGGGAAAAAAGATACATAGAACACATAATCCAGCAGGTTGGACAGAGGCTTCAAGTCCTTCCGATAGACATCGATGGTATAACTCAACGACTGGAAAGTGAAGAACGAAATACCCACAGGCAGGAAAATATCCAACGGATGGTATGTTCCGTGCCAGAGCGGTGCCAACATCTCATAAAAGAAATTGGTATACTTGAAGTAACAGAGCAGTCCCAGATTGATACAAAGGCTGCAGCAGACGATCAGCTTGCGCTTCCAGGAGGTTTCCGTCCGGTACATCCAACGGGCCAGCAGAAAATCGGACACCGTAACGATGCCCAGCAGGAAAAAATAGAACCCGCTGCTCTTATAATAGAAATAATAGGAAAACAACGAAACGAACAGCAGCCTGGCCGTCGTTTTACGCTGCAGAAGCAGGTAAATCAGGCTGAATCCGAGGAACAGCCAAAGAAAAAGCCCACTGCTGAAAATCATCGGCTGCTGAGGATCGTAAGTCAATACGTCCGTCAGTTTCTTCCAATCAATTTCGAGATCCGGTAAATTGAGTTGCCACATAATTGTTATATGCTTTAATCAGTGCTTCGTGTAACAATAATCCCTGAACAGTATATCCCTGTCGGGTAAAATGAATCCGGTCTTTCTGGTAATAATTGCCGGCTACCCAGTTCAGACAAGCCCGTTGCTTTCCTCCTACGATGTCATACATGTCCCAAATGGCCATCCGGTGGTCACGGGCATAATTCTGTTCGGTAGCGACCACCTGAGGAGTCTGGGTATTGATGACCCTTCCCCTTCGACCTTGACGCTTATAAGCCCCCGGAGGAGTGGTCAGCAGAATAGCCGATTCGGGGCACGATTCCTTCAGGGCATCCAGCAAAGTTCTCATGTGTTGCTGATGCTGGGCTGCCACATAACGGGGAGCATGAGCTTCATTGGTTCCGAAAGACACAATAATCAAATCAGGATGCAATGCTGCTATCTCGTGTATGCGTTCAGGCGTATAAAACGTACCGTATGTCGCGCCGTTCACTCCCAGCATGTGATACACGATTCCCCGCTCGCCCGTCTCTTCCGCCAAACCGGACGACTGGTAGGTCACTTCCTCGTCCACTACCGCTTCGCTTCCGAACTCCTCCTCCAATTTCTTCCGGACAACGTATGGCAACACATGCCCACGGACGTGCGAATCGCCGATATGTACAATACGTACCGGCCCTTCCATACGCATCAACTTATTCCAAAAAGGGTCAAGCGTATGCTCCGGGTCCTCGATTTCATTCTTCCGGGTCTCCCGGAACACGACAGGCATCGAAGGTTCACAGTCTATCAACCCCATCATACGGACCATTGCCTGCTCACTGAATACCGGACCGGAATTCCTGTCCGGCAACACCTTCTCAGGAAGAGCATCCTGTGCCTGAAGCATGACCACCATTCCCCAGAAAAGTATTCCAAATATCCATCGGCTACTGCATCTCATACGCTTTCCGTTTTTCATACTGTTCCTTTCCATATACGAACGTTTCAAACAACAAGTTGGCGAAATACTTACCTCCACGGAAGTTGATGTGCGTGTAGTCGTAATTTGCCAAAGCCGGCTTCCGGTTGACCAGTTCCGCCATACTTCCTTCTCCTCCCATCGCCTCGAACAGGTTCCAGAAGGCTACATGTGTCTGGGCAGCCAAGGCTTTCTGGAAACGGATAAGGTTCTTCACGCCTGGCATCGTACGCAATTCGCCGGTCTCGGTCCGGTAATCCCGATCGCCTACCCCCACTATCAGGATAGAAGCCTGAGGGAACTCCCTTTTCAGATAATTCACCACCTTTTCCATAGCCGTCTGGTAGTAGGCATAGTTCACTCCCTGTTCCGAAGCCACATTCAATCCATATTGCAGGACAATCAAATCATACGTACGCAAACGCTCATACTGCTGCAAAATTGCGGAAGGAATGTGTATCAGTTGCTGTCCGTTACTGCCGCGTGTACTGAAATTGTCGAGCACGATTCCGCTGGCCGGATCCATTGTGGCGGCATAGAAAGTCGCAGTAGCCGCAGAATCCAGCTGCTCCACTTTCCAGGAGACGCTTTTGATATTTCCGGTTACCGATACAGACTGCATCAGGCTATCGCCTCCCAACGCAAAATGCCGGGCCTCCCCTCCATTGACAGAAGCGGACAGACGGATGGAATCATTGGTCCGGAAATAAATCGTAGAGATATTGCAGGAATCAGCGTATTCCCCCTGTTTTCTTCCCCTCAACGTGACAGAAGCTCCGGGGCGAGGAATAAAATAATGGTTCGAGATGTCCTGTCGTTTCCGGTCGAAAAAGACCGAATCGGTAATGGCATGGCTGCTCCAACCGCTGAAGGAATGGACAACCGTCGGACGATAACCGGATAAATTGGAAGCTACTGGGATATACCCTACCCCGCTTCCACCAAATTTCTGCTGAAGCAAAGTACGTAAGTCTCCCGTCATGATGTCCGCTTCGATGAACGAATCGCCGAAATAAGCGATACGTACCGGACGCCCCAACGAAGAGCGGTTAATCAAAGCCTCGTAAAAGGATTTCATTCCCCGCATGGTAGAATCAGAAAAATCTTCGATACAAGTCATACCGGATTTACACGTATCTATAAAAGTCGGCTTCACCGGTTCCGGTAAGACCGATGTATCCGAATCGGCCGATACCGGAGATGCCTCCAAACGGATATCAGCCAACAGGTCCACACGCCGTAACGGTTTACCTCCCAGCTCGATACGGGGCAACCAATGCAGGGCCCCCAAACCCAATACCAGCAATAAAGTCAATAGGAATGTTGCAGCAACTCTATTCTTCATACAGAATTCTCATAAAGACGGCTGCAAAGATAGTGAAAGGTGAGTGGAGAGGCAAACGAATAACAGAGTTTTTCAGGTTTGACAATCCTGAACCGCCTCCAGTCTTATGAAAAGAAAGGGAAAGTTGGAAGCAGCAAAAGAGCCGTCAGTTTACGCGCTTTTCACGGACTGTCTGTAAAAAATGATCCACCATCCGGGCTCCCTTTTCGGTAGTGATTCCCCGCATGTGCAGAATCGTAATTTCGCTGTAAATTTCATCCAGCGGATAGTTCTCTGCCAAATCCGAATACACCAGAACATCCAACTGCATCGACATGGCCTTACTGATGATATCAAAGTTAATATCTTCGCGGAAAATGCCCTGATTCACTCCCTGGCGGAAATGTTCGGCCGCTGCCTTATCCGAATCTCGCTGCTCCTGCCGGAAAAACTCCAGAATTTCCGGATACTTCCTCAAATCGCGGAAGAACACCGGATTCATCTCACACAATTCACTGGATTTTTTTTCATAAAAGGCAAAGATTACCTCCAAGGCATTTTCAGCCTTGGAAGCAATCTTCGCCATATAATCATGCATCTCGTTCCGCTGAAAGCGCATGACTTCCAGCAAGAGCTGCCTTTTATCCTGAAAAAGCTCATAAAGCGTCCGCTTCGAAATGGAAAGTGATGCCGCTATATCGTCCATGTGGACATTGCGGATTCCCAGACTAAAAAAAGCTTTTACAGCCTGTTGCAACACTTCATTCCGAAGTTCCGATCGATCTTTCTTTACACGCTTTACCGCCATTCCATTCGTTTATCAGTGAATAAGCCCCAATTTGGATGAAGCTACAAACTCAATAATATGGTCAATCTCTTTGCTGCCAGGTACCTGTTCCTTGATTCGGAGCAGAGCATCGTGCTGAGATGTATTGGCCTTATAAAGGATGCGGTAAGCCTGAGCGATATGCTTGATCAGTGTCTCAGGAAAACCGGCATGTTCCAACACCACAGTATTGATACTGTAGAATTCAATCGGTTCGTGTGCCGCTACGATAAACGGAGGGATATCCTTGATGAAGCGGCAACCGCCCTGCACCAAAGAATAGGCTCCCAAACGGGTTTTTCCCTGCATCAAGACATTGGATGTCAGGATAGCATGGTCTTCGATAATACAGTTACCGGAAATCTGAGAACCGTTACCGATGATACAACGGTTTCCAACCGTAACGTCGTGTGAGATACGGGAACCGGTCATAATGAAATTATCGTTACCGATGCGGGTTTCATTTCCAGCAAAAGTACCCCGGATAATGACAGCATTCTCGCGGATAACATTATTGTTTCCTATACGGGCAATAGTATCGTCACCCGTATAGTTGAAATCCTGCGGAGTAGCAGCCACCACGGCTCCTTGATACACTGTATTTCCATTACCCATGCGTGTACCGCTCATCAGGCTGGCATAAGGCATGATGACATTATCGTCGCCTATCTCGACGTTCTTGTCGATATAGGCAAACGGATGGATTGTTACATTGTTACCGATCTTTGCAGAGGGGTCAACATAAGCCAAAGGACTAATCATAATTTTCTCGTATTTAAGGTTAACTTATTCTCTACCTCCGCCCAATGCGCTGTACAGATTAATAACAGCCTGCATGCGCTGGAAATTGTCTGAGACTTCGCTCAACTGAGCGCTCAACAGGTTCTGCTGGGCAGTCAGGATTTCCAGATAAGTCGCATCACCGCTTTGGAACAAGGCTTTGGTATACGTTACCGCCTTATCCAACTGGTCAACCTGTCCACGGTCTTCCACCAGCTTCTTGTTCTGGGTATCAAACAGGAACAGCGCATCGCTTACTTCCTTGCCTGCTTCCAGAATAGTCTGCTGATAGTTCATCTGGGCAATCTTTTCTTCTGCTTTGGAAACCTTCAGGTTAGCAATCAGCTTTCCCTGATTGAAAATCGGCTGTGCCAAAGACGCCAATGCCTGAAGCATGAATTCTCCCGGATTGGTCACAGATACTCCTGAACCGTTTGTCCAACCGGCTGTACCTGTAATGTTCAGTCCCGGATAGAAAGCGGCACGAGCCTGATTGGTCGTGTAATAGGCACTGGCCAAAGTCATTTCGGCAATCTTCACATCCGGACGATTGGACAGCAATTGCATCGGGACGCCTGCTGCCAGTTCTTCCGGCATTACCTGTTCATCCAATGTACTGCGGTCGATGGTCTGCGGAGCCTTGGCCAACATGACAGCCAGGGAATTCTCTGTTTCACGTACCTGGCGTTTCAAGTCCATGAGCGAAGCCTCTACCTGATGACTGGCGGCACGCATCTGTGCAACGGCAGCCTCAGTGGTCATACCGGCAATCTTCATAGCCTCCATTGCCCGCACATTTTCCTTGTAGATAGCCGCCGTTTCTGTCGTGATTTCCACTTGACGGTCAAGCATCAGCAGCGAATAATAAATATTGGCTATGCCGCAGATAATCTGGGAGCGTACAGCCTGTTCCGAATATTTGCTCTGCTCATAAGCCACTTTCTGGCCACGTTTGGTATTCAGAATCTTTCCGAAGAAATCAAGTTCCCAACTTGCTGCAATCGGAAGCTGATAAGCCTTGGCATAACTGCCACCATCCATACTAGTCGCAGTTCCCTGCGGAGCCAGGTTAATGGAAGGCAGATAAGACAACTTTGCAGAAGTTAACATGACCTTTGCCTCCTGAACACGCAACGCAGCAGCCTGCATGTCTACGTTATTGGCAAGTCCTTCTTCGATCAAAGCCTGCAACTTCGCATCGCGGAAGACTTCCCGCCAAGGCAAGTTGCCCATATTGGTTGTATCGGCAGCCAAGGTATCGGTTGCCGATGCCGGATCACGATAGATACCCGAAGCGGTAATATCATCCGGACGATCGTATGCTTTGTAGATGTGGCAGCTACTCAAGGTAGCAGCTGCACACATCATGACAATCAGTTGTTTCTTCATTACTTCTTATTGTTTTTCAATGAATATTGTTCAATCTCGGCTTCCACTTCACTTTCATCCATGCTATCCCATTCCATCGGTTTAATCTTCTCCTGTAACCACTGGAAGACAACGAACAGAACCGGAACAATGAGGATCTGGAAAATCATACCGATTAACATACCACCGATGGCCGAAGCACCCAGGGTACGGTTACCGTGAGCACCTACACCCATAGCCAGCATCAACGGAATCAAACCGACAATCATTGCCAAAGAAGTCATCAAGATAGGTCGCAAACGGGCAGCGGCACCCAAAACGGCAGCCCACGAAATACTCATACCCTGCTTACGACGGTCGAGGGCGAACTCTACAATCA